>JADHED010000063.1_pt1 | contig 146223 bp, 129 predicted proteins | sample 8952041 | NCBI WGS metagenome assembly JADHED01 (sample SAMN16124423, study PRJNA663239) | bioreactor sludge metagenome | isolation source: sludge (control) | place: India:Bengaluru | collected 2018-09-08 | reverse complement strand
AAAGTCCCATCTTCGGTTGGTTGTTGGTGTCAACCTATTTCAGGACAAGACAAAGGAGGCTGCAACCATCATCACTACTTCACCTCTTCACTTCTTCACTTCTTCACCTCTTCACTTCCTCACCACTTCACTTCCTCACCTCGTCATTTCTTCACTTCCACGCCACCTGGATCCGCCAGTGCCGTGAGCGGGTCAACGGTTACCTGGCCGGACGGGGAGGCCGGAAACAGAAGGGGCCGCCCCTTACGAGACAGCCCCTTCGCGCGGAGGTCGTACTACGCGTTAACGCTGGATGACCAAGCGTTCGGTATGTCGCATTTGCCCTGCGTTGAGGTGCACCACGTATACGCCATTGGAAAGCGTACCGTTGAGTTGGAGCGTGGTGTTCACCTGTCCATCGGCCACCACCAGGCGCTGTTCGGCCACGCGTTTCCCGGTCAGGTCGTAGATGACGAGGTTCACGGGATCGGTCTCATCGACCTGGGTGATGTTCACGAAGAGCTGATCGCCCTGATTGGGGTTGGGATAGAGCGTAACGGAACCCGGGAGGCCGGCCGCCAAGGCGTTACCACCACCTTGGAACTCCTCGCAGCCCGCGATGGTCACATCACACAGCTTGCCCCAATCCTCGGTGTCGGCACAGGCGGTCGCTTGATCGACCGTGGCCGGACCGAAGCACCACGTAGCACCACCATTGAGGCTCACGCGCACATCCACCGTGTAGATCTTGCTGCACTGAAGGAGGGTACCGGTGGTCCAGTTGAGCACCAACTGCGCGCTCTTCTGCGGCGGACGTACGATGCAGATCCCTTCTCCCGGAATGCGGAAGCGGAACTGGTAGCGTACGTTGCTGCTGGCCACCGCTGGCACAGGCTGCGGCGGGTTGGCATAGATGCGGTTCGCCGGACGGCTCGCCCCACCGAACTCGCGGATCACCCCACAGCTGTAGTCGCTGGTGTTCGCCGGATCATCCTGCAGCTTCACACGGGGGCAAGCGGCCAGGGTCGGGTCGATCTTGAACAGGCAAGCCGCACCGAACGGCAGGTTGGTACCAGCCACGCGTCCACGGATCCGCACGTTGAGCAGGGTATTGGCAGGGATGTGCGGGGTAGCACCACCGTTCACCCAGCCGTTCACCTTGAAGTGGCAGGCACGCAGGGCACCGGTGCCATATCCATCGCTCGTAGCGTGGCTGCGGAAGCGGCGGAAGTTGTAGCCTCCATTGGGGTCGAAGAACCAGAACTCGTACCCGCTGTTGGCGTTGTTCACCCCATACTGCGCGCTCACATCCACATTCTCGGAGGCCACGATGAACTTGTTGTTCACCCAGTCCAGCTTGTCGCAGCTGCTGTAGATGAGCTTGTCGTTACCCATGGGGACACAGAACGCGCCGTTGTCGTACGCGGTTCCGATGGCACTCACACCGCCATTGGTGAAGTTTCCGAAGTTGTCGATGATCCGGCGGCCATTGACCCCGCTCTCGCGCAGCTGGTAACCTCCGGTCACGAAACCGTCGCCACCGCTGTCGTACACACGGAGTCGGAAGCAGCCGATCGGCAGGCAGCAGGGTTCCACGATCGGCTCGGTGATACCGGTCTGGTAACCACTACCAGAGCATACCACGGTACCATCGTTCTGGTAGAGGATCTCCCAGCTCACTTGGTCGCTGTTGGCATCGGAGCGGATGTCGAGCACCACGTTCTGGGAGCAAGGCGTACCGACGCAGTTGCAGGACAGGTCGTAGACCTCATCGTTGGTATGGGGGTCGAGATCGTTACAGGGAGCGCCCGGCATGTCGGGGCCGCCAGGAACGCCGAAGCAGTCCAGGGGCACACCGGCGCAGGTGCAATCCGGTTGGTAGACATCGTCCACGGTGGAGGGGTTGCCATCATCGCAATCGGTTCCAGGCAGGGCGGTACCGCCGGGGGTGCCTTCGCAATCCAAGGCCACCCCTGCGCAGATGCAGCTGTTCTGCATGGTGTCGTTCCCGGTGAGCGGGTTGCCATCATCGCAGGGCGAGCCGGGCTCTGGCTGGCCGGGGCAGACATCGATGCAGTCCGGTGTTCCATCGTTGTCGCTGTCCACGAAGGTGTTCGCTGCACCGGGCGTGATGCAGGTGAGTACGAAGTCGGCACTGTTGTCGCCACTATCGGCACCGTCAGGCAGGCGTGAAAGACCAACGCCTGTCGATCCATTGGGGTCCGTGCCGGCACCGGAGCCTTCGGTGGTGGACATATCCCCTTCGTAGCTCAGTTGGTCGATGATATCGTTCTCGGCGGTGAGCAGGCGGATGCCGTCGGGGGCGCCGTTCTGGATCCCGTCCGTCGTGAAAGCGACCAAGCCCACACCGGGCACTGTGCTGCTGCCCACGATGTAGTGACCGCCAGCGCTCAGCGAGAAGCTGGGCAGGGTGATGGTGGCGTACACCGAGTTGGAGTTCCCGTTCCAAAGCTCCAGTTTCAGGCCTCCGAGCTCGACGGCCGAGCCACCGGTGTTCTTCAATTCGATGAATTCCTCGGTATCAGCGCCGGGTTGGTCATAGTCCACTTCGTTGATCACCAGTGACGGCGGGGGCAGGCACACCGGAGAGGTTCCGCTCACCACGATCGTTTCACACGGAGCCGTGAAGGTGATGGAATATCCGGTGCCTTCGGTGATCCCGCTCACGATGATGGAGCCATTGGACACGGTTCCGGGGTCATCGCCGCCGATGGTACCCGAGCCACTGTTGTTCACCACACTGGCTCCGGCTTGTACGCCGGTGTAGGGGATGGTCACCGTGTAGGTATCGGTGTTCTCCGTAAAGGCATCGCAGCTCGTGGAGGCCGAACCAAGGGACAACGCGCAGGCCACGGCCCCGGTATCGAAGAAGAAGTCGTCGATCATCATCCGTTCGCCGGAGGCTACGGTCCGCACCACCTGTACCACGAGGTTGCCAGGCGCCAATTGGACCGCGCCGGGAATGGTGTAGGAGAAGCTCTTCCATGCCGAGGAACCATCGAGGAACGTGTTATTGATGGTGACGAGCGCAGCGGAGAAGGTCGTTCCACCATCCGTGCTATAGCGCACTTCGGCGTTCACCTCGGGGCTGCCGTCCCAGCGGCGCACTTTGAAGCCGAACTGGGTCACGGTGGCGTTGCCGTTGTAGGTGGCACGCCAGTCGGTGGTCACGTTCTGGTTCAGGCGCCAGGCGTACACGTCCAAGGCTGTAGGGGTGCCATCGGCCAAGGTCGCGATCTCGGTGCGCAGCCCAGGGCCTCCGGTGAAGGACCAGTCGCTCTCCGCATAGAGGTGGTCGGTGGCATAGCTGGTCAGGGCCGCGGATCCCGCGGTCCAGTTACCGGCCACGTCGAAGCTGATGGTGGTGAGCGATGGTGCCGGTTCGCAAACGGGCGCAGCCCCCGATGCGGAAAGCGCACCGCAAGGAGCGGAGAAGGCCACATCATACGCATCGGCCTCGCTGATACCGGTGATCGTGATGGTGCCATTGGCAGTCACCGCGGGGTCATCGCCACCGAGGGTACCCGAGCCGCTGTTGTTGCTCACTACCACCCCGGCTTGAGAGCCCGAATACGCGATGCTCAGGTCGTAGGTATCGCCGGGGCCTGCGGTGATGGTGTTGCAGGTGGCGGTGATGGTGCCCAAGGTGATGCCGCAAGCGGGTACGCAGGAGGGTGAGGTGCCACTCACCGTGAGGTTGTCGCAGGGGCTGGTGAAGGTCACATCGTAGTTGGAGCCCTCGGTGATGCCGCTGATCACGATGGTGCCATTGCTCACCGAAGCCGGGTCATCACCGCCCACGGTACCCGAGCCGGAGTTGTTCACCACGGTGGTACCGGCGTCCAATCCGGTGTAGGGGATGGCCAGGTCGTAGGTGTCCACACCGGGGGTGTTGGCGTTGCAGGTGGTGGTGATGGTGCCGAGGGAGATGCCGCAGGTCGGACCGGTGGCTTCCATGTAACCGCTAAAGATGAAATCGTTCACGCTGAACGTATTGCCCGCTGCCACGCTGGAGCCCCAGGCGTACAACCGGAACTCGATGGAGCCCGTGATATCCTGGTAGGCCGCACCCGAGAGGTCGATGGTGGTGCCGGTGGCCGTTGGGCTACCGATGTCCGTTGCGAAGCCATCCACCGAAGAGCGGAAGGCGAAGGTGTTGATGTTGGAAGAGACCTGCCCGGTGTACACGAAGGTGGTGAGGTCGATCTCGTATCCGCTGTTCGGGGTAAGGGTCCAGGTGAAGTACTTGTCCGTGTTGAACGTGGTGCCCCAGTTGTTCGCTGCATACCGGTTGTTGGCATTCGCGCCATTGATCCCTGTTCCACGTCCGATGCCCGAAACGGTGATGTTCGCATGCACGTTCTGCCCGGTCACGTATGGGTTGGCCGTGTTCGGGTTGGTACCGGTGATCGGGTTCTCCCACAGCATGACCGGAGTGGGTTCGCAGTTGGGCGCAGCCCCCGATGCGGCAAGCGCACCGCAAGGAGCGGAGAAGGCCACGTCATAGGCATCGGCCTCGCTGATACCGGTGATCGTGATGGTGCCATTGGCCGTCACTGCGGGATCATCGCCACCGAGGGTACCCGAGCCGCTGTTGTTGCTCACCACCACCCCGGCTTGAGAGCCCGAATACGCGATGCTCAGGTCGTAGGTATCGCCGGGGCCTGCGGTGATGGTGTTGCAGGTGGCGGTGATGGTGCCCAAGGTGATGCCGCAAGCGGGTACGCAGGAGGGTGAGGTGCCACTCACCGTGAGGTTGTCGCAGGGGCTGGTGAAGGTCACATCGTAGTTGGAGCCCTCGGTGATGCCGCTGATCACGATGGTGCCATTGCTCACCGAAGCCGGGTCATCACCGCCCACGGTACCCGAGCCGGAGTTGTTCACCACGGTGGTACCGGCGTCCAATCCGGTGTAGGGGATGGCCAGGTCGTAGGTGTCCACACCGGGGGTGTTGGCGTTGCAGGTGGTGGTAATGGTGCCGAGGGTGATGCCGCAGGAGCTCATCACGGTGGCGTTCACGGTCACATCATCGATGGTGAGCATGTGATCACTGCCGCTATCGTTCAGGTCCTCCCAACGCAGCATGATCTCCTCGCCGTTCGGTATGCTCACCACGATGTTCACGGAGATCCCTACCGTACGGTTCCCCGTCGCATTTCCGTCCAAGACACCACCGGTACCCGGATTGGGCGAGGCGAAAGTGGAACTCGCATCGGTCCAGGAGCCGGCCACCAGATCCGTGACGGTCGTCCCCTGCTGGTAGAACAGCAACAAGGAGTGCGTACTGGCATTGTCCTTCCGCCATTGTTCTCCGGTCCAGGTCACGGTAAGGGAGGTGATGGTGGTGCCCGTGTTGTTCTTGAGGCGCCACCCCAGGTAGCCCTTCCCCGTTCCAGCCGTACCGGTGAACGTATTCGATGTCGCGAATCCCAAGGCTCGGTCGCTCAGGGGGTTGGTCCCTGCCACACCAAAAGCATAAAGCCCGGCCGTAGTGGTGCTACCCGTGTTGGCGCCATAGGCGGTGATGCTCGCGGTGGCGGTGGTGCGGGCGTACCAACCGGTGAGGGTGGCGCCATCGCTCCAGCCTCCGTTGGTGAGGGTGTTGAAATCCTGGGTGTGATCGACGCCTCCGGCGTTGATGTTCTGTTGCGCCGAGACCGTAAAGCCTGCAAGGCCCAGGACGGCTGCGCATAGGCCGCCCCATGCGGAGTTCCATCGCGTGGTGCGCGAGGGGGGGGACAAGGGTGGATGATTCATCGTGGTAGGTGTTGGTTTCTGAACATGGGCAAAAGACCAAGGAGTAAGTGAAGTGAAAGTTAAGGGTGGATGGTGGATCCGGAGGGGTGGGATGCCGCAAGGAACGCCGGGCCAGCCATGGCGGTCGCCCGGAGAACGGGGAACCCGCGTGAATACAGGGGTTACGGGAAGCTGCCCGTTCGCGGGGTTCATAAATTGTGCATAACGGACGCCGTCTCTGAAGCTCAATAGGGCGGCCGTGGAGGTAGTTTCGCTGGTGCTGATCCGTTCTTTTCGTGCCCCCGGAAAGGGTAAGGTCATTGAGGAATTCGGTAGTGGTCGTCGCTGGCAGCACCCAAGGGTGTGGCCGGGCCTGGTAAGAGGTCATGCGGCAAGACGCTCCGGTCGCATGCCAGCAATGCGATCCGATCGGAACGGCCCAGTTCGGTGCTTCGGTACCGGCGGCATGGAAGGGGATCGGTGCGCGCACTACGCTACGGTGTGGTGCATGCAGGAGCGGGGATCGCCCAAGGGTGGTCCCCGCTTCGCTTTTCACAGCACCAGAAGATCGCCGACACCGACAGGAGAAGATGGCCTGAGGCAACGATCGATCGTGGAAAAGTGGGCGGACCCGGGTTCCGGGAAGGGGGTAGGGGGGCGGATACATTTGAAGCATACCGTTCCTTGATCGAATGAAGAAGAAAGACCGGAAGATCTTCGTACTGGATACTTCAGTGATCCTCTACGACCACTCGGCCATCGAGAACTTCGCCGAACACGACGTGGCCATCCCCATACAGGTACTCGAAGAATTAGACACCTTCAAGAAAGGCAACGATACGATCAACTACGAGGCGCGCGAATTCATCCGCCACCTCGACGACATCGCCAAACTGGACGTACTCTCCGACTGGCAACCGCTGAACGGCCCCACCCGGGGCAAGTTCAAAGTGGTGGCCAAACACGACCTCAATGGCGTGGATGCCACCAAGGTGTTCCAGGATGGCAAGAACGACCACCAGATCCTCAACGCCACGCTCACCTTACAGCGGCAGAACAAGGATCGCAAGGTGGTGTTGGTGACCAAGGACATCGCGCTTCGGCTGAAGGCCAAGAGCCTCAACATCATGGCCGAGGACTACCTCACCGGCAAGGTGCGCGACGTGCGGGAGAAGCTCTATACCGGACGTACCGTGGTGGAGGACTTCGATGAATCGAAGATCGATGCGCTTTTCGCACATGGATCCGCCACGGCGGAGACCTTGGGGCTGGAGAAGCCCAAAGGCAACCAGTTCTTCATTCTTAAACACAAGAAGAAGAGCATACTGGCGAAGTACGACCCACGCACCGGCAACGTGGACCGGGTGGAGAAGCAGAACGTGTTCGGCATCAGCCCCAAGAACGCCGAACAGGCGCTGGCCATGGCGGCCCTGCTCGATCCGGAGATCAAACTGGTGACCTTGCAGGGTGCGGCGGGCACGGGTAAAACACTGCTGGCCCTGGCCTGCGCCTTGGAGCAACGCCGGGAATACAGGCAGATCTATGTGACCAGGCCCGTGGTGCCCTTGAGCAACAAGGACATCGGCTACCTGCCCGGCGATATCCAGAGCAAGCTGGATCCCTACATGCAGCCGCTGTGGGACAACCTGAAGCTGATCAAAGGGCAATTCGAGAAACACGACAGCACGCCCAAGCGGATCGATGAGATGCTGGAGAACGAGAAGATCGCGATCGCTCCCCTGGCCTATATCCGAGGGCGCAGCCTCAGCAACATCTTCTTCATCGTGGACGAGGCGCAGAACCTCACCCCGCTGGAGATCAAGACCGTGATCAGCCGTGCGGGCGAAGGCACCAAGATCGTCTTCACCGGCGACATCCACCAGATCGATACGCCATACCTGGATACGGAGAGCAATGGCCTGAGCTACTTGATCGACAAGGCCAAGGGCGATCCACTCTTCGCGCACATCACCTTGGAGAAGGGTGAACGCAGCCCGCTGGCCAACCTGGCCAACGAGTTGTTATAGCACCGCCGGTGATGATGGGGCGGTCGGCCATCGACACGGCGACCGACCACGGTCCGCATACCTAACGCGCAGCGGTAAGGGATAGTTGCGTAACGAACTGTTCCAGAAGACAAGTTCCGCACGGCATGCGTTCCAAGCAGGGAACAGGGCGCGGCCCAATCGGTAATGAACCGGGTGAAGCGCATTCCGTCCCATGGCGCCCAACGCGTGGGAGAGAGGCTTCACGGATCGTTCCGAAGGGCATGGTGGCCCAAGGCAAGGACCTGGAGATCGAACGATACCCAAGAGCTGCGAGCCCAGGTGGCCGTACGTACCGATGGGTCCTATGGGCCGATCCTGCCGTACCGATGCGATAGGAGCCGCGTGGCCCCTGGTGTTCCCAGGAGGTGACGATGGATGTGACGCTCTCGCTCCTGTACCTCCTCACCAAGGTCCTGAGCGGAGCACGGCCTCAAGGCCTCCTCCATGAGCACACGCTGCACCAGCACGAACACCACCGGCCACGGCGCACTCCAAACGAACCGGATAGCCGATCGGTCGGGTCGGGCCCTGCCCCTCAGCGCCTGCTTGGGATCTCCCAGAACAAGCGCTCAGAACAGTTCTTCTACTTCGATGAAGGAGAAATCCAACCGGAAAAGGCTCTCATAGTCCTTTCCGGTCTCGGCCATTTCCTCGTCACCACACTCGTAATGCCAGTTCACACGCACCTGCCGTCCTTCGGCGGTCTCGGCATTGAGGCGGGAGAAGATGTTGTAGATATGCTTGCTCGAGCTCGTATCGAGGTAATCGAGCTTCATGTTCACCGTGGTCTCCCCTCGTGTTCGCTGGAGGTACTCATCGAGCCCACGATACACCCGGGAATAGAATTGCTCCGAATTATGGGGCAACGACCGACCAACGAATTCCATGATGCCGTTGTCCACATCCATATCGATCTGAGGGGAGTTCTCCGTGCGGTCGATGTGAAAGTGTTTCGAGACCATGGCGAAAGAGGATCAGCCCCAAAAATGAGATGCCTGAGGATCGATCCGACGAGATCCCCCCCCGATGGATCAACACCACCTGTTGAAAACCGGAACCCAGCCAGGAGCCGCGCCATTCGGGAAGGCTCATCCACCAGTTGGACATTCAATAGCGGCCCAGGATGTGCGGCGATCTTGTTCACGGGCCGGTACGAGGAACCTGTTGCAAGGCCGAAGGCGTGGAGCAGGGAGCGACGCCACCGAAGGCTGGGCCTATGGAAAAGGTCGCTCCGAGAAGACCTGGGGAAAATGCGCAAGCAGACCGGCTGGTATGGGATGTTCAAAAGGTAGATGACCAGAAGGCCGGATCCTTTCACGGACCGGCCTCCAAATGAGAGGCGTCGCGCTCAGCGCGATCGGTACTCGGTAAGGATCTCCTGATCGCTCGGGAGAGTGATTTCCGTGTCGTTCACTCGGCGCACCCAATACATGTACTTTCCGGTGCCCTGGCAGGCAAAGGCCGTCATGCTCTCCTTGGGACCCAACGCCTTGATCGGGAAGGTCCGCCAAATGCCATTGTTCTCCTGTACGGCCACCTTAACTTCGATCATTTCGGAACAAGCGTTCTGCAGGTCAACCTGGTAAGTTCCACTGTAGTCCCGTTTGTAGGTCTCCTTGTAGAATTCACACTTGTCGCATGGTGCACCCCAGCGACTGGCGGTCTTCACCAGACAATCGGCATAGCTCTGATCCTGTGCGCCAGCCACGAAAGCGGCCAGCAGGAGAAGGACGAGCAGCAGGGTCTTCTTCACGGTCATTTGCAATGATTGTTGGTCAGGATGATCTTGGCTTCGCTGTTCCCCAGACGCTTGCTCGTATTCCAATCCTTGCAGGCACCGGCCTGGTCACCCGTGGCTTTCTTGGACCAGCCACGGTTGTTGAACGCTTCCTGATTCTTGGGGTCCAATGCGATCACCCGGTCGAGATCGGCGATGGCCAGGTCGTGCTTCCCCAGTTTGCCAAGGGCGCTACCCCGGCTGATCAAGGCCCAGGAGTGGTCCGACTTCTTATCGATCACGAACGAGAAGTCGTCCACCGCCTCTTGGTAAGCCCCCATGAGGCTCTGGCAGAATCCACGTTGGAGGTGTGCGTTCAGGTGGTCGGGTTCCACCTCGATCACTTGGCTGAACAGGGTGATGGCTGTGGCATGATCGCCGGCGCGGTAGGCCTTCTCTCCCGCTTGGTACAGTTCCTGAACACCGTTAGGGGTCCTGTTGTCCGCCAGGTATTGGGCCATGGTGGAGGATCCCATGAGCATGATGATCAATGTGCCAAGGACCGGAAGTGCTTTCATGAAGGGTGCTGGTTAGCGCTGGTTCATACGCAAGGATCGGCCAGGGGTTTCAGCTTCTGCCTGATCGTTCACCTGCTGTGCGGATCGGATCAGGTCGCGGAGCAGGAGCATGGTCCGTGCGCCCTCGGGGTCGGTCGCCGGTGCGGCCAAGGTCACCCTGCTGGTCAACCGAACAACATCGAGTTTGAAGATCTCTTTTGAGAAACACTGCGCCTTATCCGGCAAGCACTTCAGGGCTATGCCGTGCTCTTCGGCGGAGTAGCTCACCGCCTCGGGGTCCAGCTCCTCGATCCGCACCAGGTCCTGGCGGAACCGCTGCCCCTGGTCGAAATGGTCCATCACCAGCCGGCCGTGCCGATCCATCTTGAAGGTGATGGCGCCCATGAATTCCTGGTTCAATGGCTGCAGATCTGGAACCTGGGCCTGAACGGAGACCATGGAGATGGCGACAAGGCAGGAGGTGAGCGGTACGCGCATGGGTTGGAACCAATGTGCCCTGTGATACGTACACCCGCCCCAATAAGTTCAGCCCGCATCATGCATGCCACAGTCCGGTCCCGCTGGAGGATCCTCCCGATCATCATGGTGATCCTCTGTCCGCTATTCACCTTGGGCCAGGGGCGATTCACGGTGAACGGTCGAATGAAGATCGAGGGAGGCGATCTCTCCAGCACACGGGTCGTGGTGATGAAGGATGGGGTGAAGGAGCGTACGATCTCCTCCGGGTTGAACAAATTCACGCTTGATCTGGAGACCGGCCATACCTACATCCTCAGCTTCGAGAAGGATGGGTATGTATCGAAGAAGCTCTCGTTCAACACGAACGCGCCAGCCGAAGCCGCTGCCAATGGATTCACGCCGTTCGATTTCGCCGTATCGCTCTTCAAGCAGTACGACGACATCAACCTGGTGGTCTTCAATCAACCTGTAGGGATCATCCGATACGACGAGAAGACCGGTGATTTCGACTACGACACGGACTATACGAAATCCATCCAGTCCCAGCTTCAGCAGGTATTGGCCGAGGTGGAGCAGAAACAGAAGGAAGAAGGGGACGCCGCCAAAGCCCAGGAGGCCAAGGCGGTGGAGGAGGCCAAGGCAAAGGCCAAGGCAGAGGCAGAAGCACAGAAGCAGGCAGCGGCCAAGGCCAAAGCCGAGGCAGAAGCACAGAAACAAGCCACCGCCAAAGCCAAAGCGGAAGCCGAGGCGCAGAAGCAAGCAGAGGCCAAGGCTCAAGCCGAGGCGGAAGCCATGCGCCGTGCCGAGGCGGCGAAGAACACCCCCGCAGCACCGGTGGCCTCCGAGCGCCCCCAAGCTCCGGAAAAGGCGATTGAGGCACCTGCCCCCAAGCCGGCGAAGCGCGCGGCAGCACCTCCAGCACAGCATGCAGCATCCATAAGCAAGGGGGTGGAGGGGAGCGATGTGCGGCGCACAGCGTCCCCCATGGTCCAGGAAGAAGCATCGCGTGTACAACGCGCACGGATGAACACCAGCGAAGAGGTCAGACCGGTAGAAGCGGTGGAGGTCCCCGAGGTTCTTGTGGACCAACGTACCATCGTGGAAACCAAGCAGGTCGTCAGCATCATCACGGTCACGAAAGGGAGCACTGTAACGGAGTATCGGAAGGTGACCTACAAGTGGGGCGGCCAGTACTTCTTCATGAATGGCGCCACGTGCTCGCAGGAGATGTTCCAGCTCGGCACCCAGGTCGACGACCTGGCCGGTGTATCTCCTCGGTCCAAGTTGGATTAAGAGGGTGTCCCAAGGGCCTCCGTCGGCTCTCACGGGCCGGCCAACCCAATTCTCGCTATATGGGGAACCTCAGCAGGTGCGCCCATGCACACATCCATCGGCAGGAATGAACGGCAGCGTTCCTTATGCTCCACCCCGATCGGTCTTGGAACACGCCGTTGGCGTTGTCGTCCTGCCCATCAGACCACGGACCACGGCGGTGCGATCAGGCCACTTCCTTCAGATACTTGCCCAGGGGTTCACGGGGCGAACCTATGAGGCTCTTAGATTTCCAGCATGGGATATCTGCGCGACGGTCGATCCCCGGTGCCCCGAGATGCTCGCGTAAGCGCCGCCATGAACCGGATCCGCGCGAAGGACACAGGTCCGGAGCTGCTGGCAAGGATGGTGTTGCGAAAAGCGGGATTCACCGGATACCGACTACACTATGCCAAGGCGCCTGGTCGTCCGGACATCACCTTCGTAGGCCGCAGGATCGCGGTTTTCGTACACGGCTGTTTCTGGCATGGCTGCCCGCACTGCACGCCACGTACCCCCAAGAGCAACCGTGAATTCTGGACCCGCAAGGTTTCCACGAACCAAGCGCGAGACCGAAGGAAGGCGAATGCCCTGCGCCATGCCGGCTGGCAAGTGCATACCGTGTGGGAGTGCCGTTTACGTCGTGCTCCGGAACAAGCCATGGCCCGTGTGCTGAAGGCCCTCGTCACCGGGGCCGATCAACGCCGCTTTTGACGCCCCAGCAAGCGTCCGAAGAACCGCTTTTCGAACTCCCAGAAGAACCGGAACTGTCCCAACAGGGCACCGTAGATCAGCAGGAAGACATTGTAAACGGGTAGGATCAACACGTAATACAGCACGGTGAAGAGCAGGGGCTGTTCTCCTTCGCCGGTGAAATAGGCCACTATCGGGCGCTTCAAGAACAGGACCGTGAACCCCGTGCAGGTGAAGACCACCAGGATCAGCAACACGCGCCAGGGGCCAACGCCCCAGCGCTCGCTTAACCGCTGTATCCAACCACGCCGTTCGGTTCCCATGTGAAAGAAAAGCGCCCGTTCCGTGCTGCGGAACGGGCGCGAAGTTCGTTACCAGCGCGCGGAAATCAATCCTGCCATTCGGCCAGGAACAGATTCGTTTCGCGCGAACCGCCATTGGCCCTGTTACTGCTGAAGACAAGGTGCTTGCCATCGGGGCTGAACACCGGGAAGGCATCGAACTGGTCGCTGAAGCTCACCTGCTCCAGCCCGGTACCGTCGATGTTGATCAGGTACAGGGTGAAGGGGAATCCGCGGGTGGCGGTGTGGTTGCTGGCGAAGATGATCTTCTGTCCGCTGGGGTGCCAGAAGGGAGCCCAGTTGGCCTGTCCCAGGTCGGAGATCTTCTTGGCATCACTGCCATCCGCATTGGCCACATAGAGTTCCATGTTGGTGGGGGCGACCAGCCCATCCTTCAGCAACTGCTTGTACTCGGCTTCTTCGGCCTTGTCCTTCGGGCGGCTTGCGCGCCAGAGCAACTTGGTGCCATCCGGACTGAAGAACGCACCTCCGTCGTAGCCCAGGGTATTGGTCACGCGTTTCACGTCGGTTCCATCCAGCTTCATGGTATACAGATCCAGGTCGCCATCGCGCATGCTGGTGAACACGATCCGGTCGCCTTTTGGCGAAACCGTGGCCTCCGCATCATACCCTGGCATCTTGGTCAATTGTGAGCGGATGTTACCCGAGAGGTCGCTCACATAAATGTCGAAAGAAGGATAGATGGGCCACACGTATTTCCCATCGGCCCGGCGCTCGGGATGCGCAGGGCAGGCATGTCCGCCTTCGTGGGTGCTTCCATAGAGCACCAGGCTATCGCCCGGCAGGAAATAGCTACAGGTGGTACGTCCGCCATTGATGCTGATCTTCTTGGGTGGGTTGGCCTTCAGGTCGTCGGTGAACGGGTTGAAAACATAGATCTGGTCGCAGCTTTCGCCCCAGGCCGGGTTGGTGGCTTGGAAGATGAGCTTATCCCCTGCGAAACTCCAATAAGCCTCAGCATTATCGCCTCCGAAGGTCAGCTTCTTGAGGCTCTTGAAGTGCTTCTCACCGTCGGCTATCAAGGTATCCTTGACCACCAGGGTATCAGCAGCGGAGGTCGCCGGGTCGTTCTTAGGAGCGTCTGGCGCCGAGCACGCGGCGGCCAGAAGGGGAAGGAAAAGGAATGCAGGTTTCATTTGGGGCGCGAAGTTACCCACCTCGTTGCAGTAGGATCGCCATGAAAGATCCACGATGTTGCCCAAGGGGAACGGTTCATCAAGGATCTACGAAATGAACAACTGAACCGCTGGCCATGGAGGAGGGCCCGCGACCCGGAACGGCCCGCCGGTGTGTGCCCTTTCGGCGAGGCCCGACCGACCTGGGCCGCAGGTTCCGGTGAGTACCTGATCCCTGGCATGCTCCACGGCTATCTCCTGGTCCATTGGATCTATTCCGAGACTGACCCAATGCCCGTACGGGTCGCTCACCGGATCGACCGGTAGGCCCAAGGCCCACTTGACCAACACCCACCACTTCAAGTACATTCGTCGACTAATGGAACAAGGACGAAGGTGGAAAATTCGCCTTCGTCGATACAAATCGACCATCATGCGGCACGTTCACCCCTTGTTGATCACCTCGATCCTGTTCATGGCCGGGCTATCGATCTTCGGTCCTGCGGCCGCCCAGACGTTTCCCACCGGATTCAGCCAAGGCACCTTGGCCGGGGGCACGTTCAACCAACCGGTCGGGGTTACTTGGGATGCGAATGGTCGCCAGTATGTGTGGGAGAAAGGGGGCAAGGTGTGGATCGTGGAGAACGGCAATCGTTTGGCCGCCCCGTTGATCGACATCAGTGAAGAGGTGGGGGGATGGCGGGACCATGGTCTACTTGGCTTCGCGTTGGATCCCGACTACCTCAGTAACGGCAGGGTATACCTCATGTACACGGTGGATCGGCACCATTTGATGAACTACGGCACCGGTTCTTACAATGCCTCCACCAATGAGTATTACGCCGCTACGATCATGCGGATCACGCGATACACGGCCACTGGACCGGCGTTCAACCAAGTGGATCCCGGCAGCCGGTTCGTTCTCGTTGGAGAAACCCGCCAAACGGGGATCGTCCTGCTGCACGAATCGCACAGCACCGGATCGCTGGCGTTCGGATCGGATGGCACGCTGATGGCGTCGGTGGGGGACGCAGCCAGTTACAATAACGTGGACGTGGGGAACTCTCCGGACACCTACGACAACGTGGCCCTGAACGAAGGAATGATGCGGACGGCGGAAGATGTAGGAGCCATGCGGGCACAACTGCTGAACTGCCACAACGGCAAGCTGCTGCGCCTGGATCCGAACACGGGGAACGGGGTGCCCAGCAACCCGTTCTACGACCCCACCGCGCCGCGCTCGCCCAAGTCGCGCGTGTGGGCGCTGGGTTTGCGCAACCCGTACCGTATGACCCGGAAGCCGGGAAGCGGCAGCACGGACCCGGCCGCGGGAGACCCGGGGATCTTCTACATCGGCGATGTGGGCTGGACGGCCTGGGAGGAATTGAACGTGTGCTCGGAAGCGGGGATGAACTTCGGATGGCCCCTCTTCGAAGGCATGTGGCCATGCACGGCGTACATGAACGCGACCACCTACAACCTGGATGTGCCCAACCCGCACTACGATGGGGTGAACTGCACACAACAGTTCCTGAGCTTCCAGGACCTACTGAAGCAGGCCACGTTGCAGGTCATCAACACGCACCCGAGCCCCTGCCAGCCCGGCACACCGATACCGCCCGGCATCAACACCTACCTACATGCGCGCCCCAGCGTGGACTGGGCGCATGGGAACAATTCGCGTGTACCGGGCTACTCCGGGAACAATGCGTTCTCCTATGATCTCGATTCGCCTACCTCGCCGATCCCAGGACCTCGATTCGGGGGCAACGCCGCACTTGCTGGAACGTTCATGGCCACTCCGGCGATGCCGATCGAGTACCACAACTCCGCCTTCGTCGGCGACTATTCAAGCGGCTGGATCAGACGGTTCAAATACAACGCCCAGGACGAGTTGGTGAGCGTACATGATTTCGCCAGTGGGCTGGGGCCAATCACCTGGATCGGTGCAGGCCCTGATGGCTGTGTGAGCTATATCAAGTACGATGCCAACGCCGTACGCAGGATCTGTTACACGAATGCGGTGAACCTGCCTCCGGTGGTGGTAGCCACGCAATCGGTGCAATATGGACCAGGGCCGCTCACGGTGAACTTCACCGGAAGTGGCAGCAGTGACCCGGAGAACGGCCCGCTCACCTATGCCTGGAACTTCGGCAATGGCACGAGCACGGCCGCGGACCCCACCCAGGTCTTCACTGCTCTCCCTGGTGTCCCCACCACCTACAACGTAACACTGACCGTAACGGACAACGCCGGGCAATCCACCTCGACCACCCTTCTTGTGTCCGTGAACAACACCCCTCCGGTGGTGGATATCACCAGCATACCGACTCCGGCCTACTACCCGCTCTCCGTGGACACCACCTTCCAGCTTCAGGCCCAGGTGACGGATGCGGAACACGGCCCCGGGCAACTCGCGTACGCGTGGCGCACCACCCTCTACCACAACACGCACAACCATCCCGAACCCATCGATGCCAACGTGAACACCAGCACGGTGATCAGCGGTGCAGGATGCAACGGGGAGACATTCTACTACAAGGTGACCCTGGATGTGACCGATGCCGCCGGTCTCACCGGCTCGGCGGAACGCACTTTGTTGCCGCGTTGCTATGCGATCGCGCCTCGTGCGGTGATCAACGCGGACGTCACCGCAGGCACGGGACCGCTCCTGGTGAACCTGGATGGATCGGCCTCCTACGACCCTGGCACGATCGTGAGCTACCATTGGGATTTCGGTGATGGCACCTTCGCATCCACCGCGCTCACGAACAAGATCTTCAGCGAACCAGGGGCCTATCAGGTCACGCTCACCGTGACCGATGATGATGGGCTGGTAGGGCAGACCACCCGGACCATCACCGTGATCACCTTGGATCCACCACAATGCGTTGGAGCCACAGGCTCCATCCTGCGCCAGGTCTGGAACAGCGTTACCGGAGGCACGGTCACCGACCTGTTGAACAGCCCGAACTATCCCAACTCGCCTTCGGCGACCACCTATCCCACATCGTTCAGCGCACCGGCGAACGTTGGGAACAACTACGGCCAGCGCCTACGCGGATACATCATCGCCCCGCAAACAGGGCAATACACCTTCACGGTGACCGGCGATGACCAGACCGTGGTATACCTGGGGCTGAACTCCGACCCCTTGTATAAACGGGTGATCTGCCAGGTGTCGGGCTGGACGAACGTTGGGGAATTCACCAAATACCCGGAACAGACCAGCGTGGGCATCCAACTCCAGGCCGGAGCCTACTACTATGTGGAAGTGTTACACAAGGAAGGTACGGGCAACGACCATGTGAACCTGTACTGGCAGACCCCCTCGAACAGTACACGGACCATCATACCGGGCGGTGTGCTGGCCCGGTGGCAGGATTGCCAACCGAGCGTGCGTGTTCGGATGAACCTGCAAGGCCCATGGAACGCCACCAGCGCCATGATGAGCGACAACCTGCGCCAGGCAGCCTTGTTGCCAACGACCGAGCCGTATGCGGGGTTAGGCTATCCCTTGGTGGGTAGCGGTGGCGAATCGGTGGCTCCTTCCATGTTCACCACCACCGGGAAGAACGCGATCGTGGACTGGGTGCTGGTGGAGCTTCGCGACAAGAACAACCCGGCGTTGGTGGTAGCCACCAAGAGCGCCTTACTGCAACGCGACGGTGATGTGGTGGGGGTGAACGGTCTGCCTCGCATCTTGTTCAACATGGCGCCGGAAAACTATTACGTGGCCGTACGGCACCGGAACCACCTGGGGGTCATGTCCTTCGCATCGAAGGCCCTTGGCCCCAACGAGGTCTCGATCGACTTCACCCTGAACACGGAGCCCACCTACGGCACTTCGGCGCGCGCGACCTTGTCCAATGGAAAGCGCGCCTTGTGGAGCGGCAACACCCATCCGGATGGCTACCTACAGTACACCGGAGCTCAGAACGACCGCGACCCGATCCTTCAGGCCATTGGAGGTGCGGTACCGACCAATACCATTAGCGCCTATGACCTCCGCGATGTGAACCTGGACGGCCTGGTGCGCTACACCGGCGTGCAGAATGATCGCGACCCCATACTTCAGAACATCGGCGCGACGGTGCCTACGAACGTACGGCAGCAACAGCTACCCTGATGTGGAACGAAAATCATTTGGACCTTCAATAACGGCCGAAGATGCGCGGCTATTTTCCCACAGGCCGATACGAGGGACCTGTTACAAAACCGATGGCGTAGACCAAAGGGAGCGAAGCTGCCGAGGTTTGGGCCTACGGAATAGGTTTCTCGGAGTAGGCATGGGGAAGTAGAGCATGCGGACCGGCTGGTATTGGATGTTCAAATGGGATAGCATGCCATATGGGAATGGCCGGACGCTGAAGGCCCCTAAGAGGTGTTCAGTTGCCGTTGGTATCGCGCCGGATGAAGAGCACCTGGCGCCCGAACTCGCTGAATGCCCAGCCGGTGGCAAGCACCCCATCGGACAGGGCATGCACGTGAGTGATCCGCTCTTCCTTCCCCAGATCCAGCACGCGTTGCCACACCACGGTGCCGTTCGCTGCGATGCGGAGCAATAGGGCATCGGAAAGTGCGGAGGTGCCGCGTTCACCCGCGAGATAGACATCGCCGTTCGCAAGGCCAGCCATGGCATAGAGGTGTATATCGGACAAGGTATCACCAAGGGCCCGCGTGAAAAGTGTGTCCCCTGCGAGGTCAAGCCCCAACACGTAGCCATGGAACGGTGTTCGTTGGCTGCTCTGGTCGAACGTTCCGTAAGAGTTGGTCGAACCCGCGATCAAGAACGAGCCATTCCCGCGGGCGATCACGGCACGCCCCATGTCGGATCCAGCTCCACCGAAAGCCGAGGTCCACACCAGGTCCCCATCCAAGCTCAGGCGGCACGCCAGTATGTCATCCTGGCCGCTGAAGTTGGCCACACGCCCGGTCACCATCAGTACATCGGCCTCCACAGCCACATCATAGGCTTCGGCCTCCGTGGCCTCCGTTCCGATGTAGCTCCACAGGACCTCGCCATCGGCTCCAAAGCGCATCACGAGCGGTCGGTGACCATCCCCCTGGTCCGAGACACCACAGAGCACGACCCCACCATCATCCAGGCCGACACCGCCGAAGAACTGTTGCGCGCCCGATAGTGCAGGGGCATGGCTCCAAAGGATCTCACCGGTGATGGAGGTCCGTACCGCCAGTGCATCGTGCACATGCGGTGCTGTACGAAGAACACTGCCGACAAGGCACGCACCGCCGTCCGGGTGCGCCACCACGTTCTGAAGGAACGTATTCTCCTCCGACAACGGGATCCCCAAGGCCGTGATCACACCATTGGGTCCTGCATGGTGCAACGTGCCCGTGTACGCGTGCGGGGACCCCACGTACTCCCGGATCGCCACACGGTATCCCTCCGTGGTGGGCCATGCACCGATCCCATCCTGGGCATTCATAGTACCCATGGTATGCGTGAAACTCTGCGCCTGTAGCAGCCCGGATAGCAGGGGTGCACCTACGGCCCAAACGTGGCGGACAAGGCGGGACAGGGGAAGTGGATCCATGCGGTTGAAGGTAACAAGACAAATATGCTGAAGGATCGGTCGGAACGGTAGTTTCGCGGGGTGTCTGAACGAAGATCGATCGTGCCGTTCCTGTACATCTGGGGCCTGTACACACTGGCTTTGGGTGTACTGGTGTTGCGTACGGAAAAGCTGGAGCTGCACCGGGCCATGCATCCGGTATCCTCGCCCTTCTTGGACAGAAGCATGGCGTTGTTCACCCACCTGGCCGACGGTTTGGTGCCCACTGCGGTGGCACTGATGATGTTGTTGATCCGTGATCTGAGGTCATTCTTGATGATCGGGCTGAGCTGCGGCGGCAGTGCGATCATCGTTCAAGTGCTCAAAAGGTCGTTCAGCCACGACCGACCATCGATGTACCGCGCCGAGCTGGGCGATATGCACTGGGTGTCCGGGATCGACCTGCATCATCATCTGAGTTTTCCCAGTGGTCATGCCACAGCGGCCTTCAGCATGTGCCTGGCACTGGCCGTGCTTTCCAGGAGAAGGGCTTGGGGCTACGCGCTGGGTTCACTCGCCGCGATCCTTGCGTACACCCGTGTGTATCTATCCCAACACTTCACGGAGGACATCCTGGTCGGAGCAGCGATCGGGACCGTTACCGCCTTGGTCGTGTACCAATGGCTGTATCGAAGTGCGTTCTCCGAACGCTCGTTCCTGGATCGACGGCTCTTCACTTGAAGTAGTACCTCACTCCGAGCCCAGCGTCGAAGTCAAGGTAAGTGCCGGGCACGAGGTCCAGGGTAGGGGCGACCTCCAGGAATAGGTCCACCGGCGCATCATCGAACAGGTAAGCCACGCCCACCGGGAACCTGATGCCCAAGCCCACACGCGTGCCATCGTGATCATAGTAATGACCACGGTGCCAGTAACGGCCGTTGTTCCACGTACGGAGCCGCAGGCCCGGGCCGAAGTAGAGCGGCATTCGACCTGCGCCCACATCGATCAGATCCATCTTGTGGAACAGGTGATCCGCATGGAGGTGCATATAGCCTCCGCGCCACAGCCCCCAGGCCAAACCGAAGTCGACGGCCCGGTCTCCACCGATCCAGACCTTGGCGCTGATCCCAGTAGGGTCGCCAACCATGGCTCCGATACCGAAGCCTTGATCCTGGGCCATGGTTCGTGTAAAAAGCAGCGTGAAGAGCAGAAGAACGACCGTTCTCATGGGCTTGTACAGGGACGACAGTGCATCGCTGGGCCGAAAATACATCGTGGCCACGGCCTTCCAGCCGGATCGAACGGCCTATGGTTCGGCCAGAAATACAAGAAGCGCCCGAGGGCGCTTCAAGGACTCGCAAGGCTTGGACTCTCCCTTCCTCACCATGCGTGTCGTTGTTGTGACGGAGGTATCGCGGTCAGGTCACAACCCGCCGAAAAAAAGTTGAACTACCCGTCCGGCCCGGAACGCATCCCGTCCTGCACCATGGAATGGACTTTTCCACGGCACCCATGGAGCAGCACGTTCCCTTGTTCGAGGGTCCCATGCCATATCACCCGAAAAGGCAACAGGTCGTTCACCAACGTCGCACCAGCTCCATGGAAGCACACATCAGGAACGCGAACATGGCCTCTACCGGCGCGACCAAGGGGCACTGGTCCCGCCGAGCGCTCCCCCCGATGCCTCGGAGAACCTGGCCCACCTAGGCACAAGCATCACCCCACAGCGTCAGACCCTGGGCTTCAGCACCAGTTTATCCAAATGCTGTGGACGGATGGCTCCGGTCGTAGAGAAGAACCACTCCTTCAGGCCGTAGTGGTATCCGCGTTCCAAGCCTGTTCGGTGGGTTGCAAGGATACCCCGGACACCACTCAGTTTCTGAAGCACCCGCGTCATCTTCAATTCGATGTCGGCCGCACTCATTCCCTTGGCATTGGTCTTTGCCCAAGCCTTGGCCTTCTCCACCAGCGTTTCCTTTCGGAGCATGCCCTCTTTGGTAATGGTGCTGATCACCATCTCATCCCAGGAATTGAGTCGATAGCCACCCGTGCGCGCTCTTTTCTTCCGTCGCTTGGTTTTCGCAGGCGCGGCTTCAACCGTCTTCCGCGGCCGCCCCGGTGAGCGCTTGGCAAGGCTGGGTGCTTCGGCAACACGGCGGGTGCCGCTTTTTGCCATCCCAGCCTCCGGATCGCCATTTCCCTCACGTTCACCTAACTCCTTGAGGCGGGCTATGGTCTCCCGAACATTCTCCAGCTGAAACAACAAACGGCGTCGTTCCTCGCGGTATTGGGCAAGCAGGACTTCAACATTCTTGGCACTAAGCCGTTCATTCGCCATTCTCAACTCGGATGTTTCGTTCGCTTCAACGTGAAGCTTCACGTTGCGAATTTCGTACGATCCGATGAGAATTTCTCATTCCACGCGAATGACATGTGCCGGATCCCGTGTCTCGAACCTTCCAATGACCGTGGATGAAATGGCATGTTCGGCGAGGATCCGGCCAACCTCATCGGCACCATCAGCCGCAGACGCGATCAGGAGCCCACCGCTGGTCTGGGGGTCTGCGAGCATGAATATACGTTCCATGGTGGTGGCACCAGCGACCTTTTGACCATACGACTTCCAATTGCGCAAGGCTCCATCCGGATAGCAGCCCTTGGCGATCAACTCGGGCGCGGCCGGGATCTTCGGAATGGCATCATAATGCAACACCGCCCCAAGGCGGTCGCCACACATCTCCAATAGATGGCCCAGCAAGCCGAATCCCGTAACGTCCGTCAACGCATGGACCTGTGGTGCGTGCCCCAGGTGAGTCCCCACGGTGTTGAGCTGGGTCATGATGTCGCGTACCAGTCCTGCACCTTCCGCCGGGAGGATCCCGCGTTTCTGCGCGGTGCTCAGGATCCCCACGCCGAGGGGTTTGGTGAGGAATAGCACATCACCGACCTGTGCGGTATCGTTCCGTTTCAACTGGCTTCCATGCACCTCACCGGTCACGGCTAACCCGAAGAATGGCTCAGGGGCATCGATGCTATGGCCACCGGCGAGCGGGATCCCGGCGTCATGACAGGTCCTCCGCCCACCGTCGATCACCTGTTGCGCCAACTCCGGTGACAGCTTCTCGATGGGCCAGCCAAGGATGGCCACGGCGAGGAGCGGTCTTCCGCCCATGGCATACACATCGCTCAAGGCATTGGCCGCGGCGACCCTGCCGAAATCATAGGGGTCATCGAGGATGGGGGAGAAGAAATCGGTGGTGCTGATGATACAGCGCCCATCGCCGAGGTCGTACACGGCGGCGTCATCGCGGCTCCCGTAGCCCACCAAGAGGGAAGGCGAGGGGAGCATATCCATGTTGCTCCGGAGGATGATATCCAGCTGCGCAGGGGCGATCTTGCAGCCGCATCCTGCACCATGGCTGTATTGGGTGAGGCGCACTGGAGCCTCGGACGGCGTGGTCATTGGAGTTCGATCAATCGTTGTGCGAGTTGGGCGGGGTCGTCATCGGAAACGGCCAGCTCCACCACGCGCGATGGGTCGCGGCGGGATACGCCAAATCGATACGACTTGTCGTAATAGTGCAAGGCGGTCCGTGCCACCTGGTGCAGATCGCCCTGCGCAAGAGCTTCCATCGCGGCTTTGTGATGTTGCGGGCCTAACCGTTTGGCGATCCGGCCCATGGCCGAAGCAAGCTGTTCCGCTGGAAAGCGGCCGTAATCCCGGACGAGGCGTTCGGTCCTTGCCTCGATCGGCAGATCCACGAAGTACATGGAGGCCCTGCGCATCTGATCGAAGAATGGCGCCGGGATGTTCACACGACCGATCATGGCGCTTTCATCCTCCACCCAGACTCGGCGCCCAGCCACCAACTGGCGCATACGATACCACAAGAGGTTCTCGAACTGTTCCGTGGAGGGCTGTGACGAACCGCCCAACGCTCCGAATGCCGACCCCTTGTGCGATGCGAAGTCCTCCAGATCGATGACCTGCTCACCGCGTGACCTTAACTGTTCCAGTGTCTCCGTCTTTCCGGTACCCGTGTAGCCACCAAGAACGCGAAGATCCAACGGAACCTCGAAGGTGTTAAGGACAGTCTTTCTGAAGCTCTTGTAGCCCGCTTTGAGCACCGCGACATCCAGGAATCCTGCCTTGCCCAAGAGCCAGGCAACACTCGCACTCCGCTCGCCACCGCGCCAACAGTGTACACGGATGCGACCTTCCGGTGCGATACGCTGAGCTTCCTCCACTATCCAGGCGAGTTTGGGGCCCACCAAACGAAGGCCCTCGAGCAAGGCGGGGTCGCGTCCTTGCTGTTTGTACATGGTACCCACGATGGCCCGTTCCTCATTGGAAAAGAGCGGGAGGCTGTAGGCACCGGGGATGTGGCCACGTGCGAATTCGCCGGGTGAACGCACATCCACGATGGGTTCATCCACGGCAAGCCATTCATCCACGGACAGCGCGCGCAGCATGCCAGCCAGGGTGCAGGGTGGGAGCGGGGGCGCTACGCGAGCGCCGCGGAGAGCGTGATGGGCACGCTTTTGAGCAACTGGCTGATGGGGCAACCGGCCTTCGCTTCATCGGCACAGGCCTGGAACTTTTCGGCCGTGATGCCCGGCACCGTGCCTTGCAAGTCCAGGTGAATACCGACCACGCCCATGCCTTCGCCCACCTTGTCCATCCTCACGTTCGCCGTGCAGGTCAATTGGTCGGCCGTGAAGCCCGCTGCGTTCAAAACGAAACTGAGCTTCATGGTGAAGCAACTCGCGTGTGCGGCCGCGATCAGTTCTTCCGGGTTCGTGCCCGCCTTTCCGTCCTCGCTCACGAAACGGGTATGGAAGGAATGGGGGGTGCTGTTCAGCGCTCCGCTCGTGGTGGTCACGGTGCCGGAACCTTCCTTGCCGGTCCCTTTCCAATTCGCGGTCGCTTTGCGGTTGATGGCCATTTCGATGCTGTTATGGCGTAAATGTAGGCCTTGCCTTTACGATCCGGTCGGAACGGGAACGATATACAAGGGCCACTTGTGGCCCTTCAGCACCTCCTCCGATACACTGCCAACAAGAAGTTTGGCCAGACCGTGGCGGTGATGAGAACCCATGACGATCAGGTCCGCTTTGAACTCCTCGGCTTCGGCTAATAGTGTTTCTACCGTGGAGCCTGTGACCAAGCGGATATCGATCGCCATACCCTCCGCAAGAAGTTCCGCACGCCACCGCAGCAGTCCGGCATGTTCCTGCTTCAATTCCTCCGCACGCGCATCACGGATGTATTGCGGGCCTACCCCGTAGCCAACGAAGTCGGGATGCGGTGCAGCGACGTGTATAAGGCGAAGTTGAGCCGCAAAAGCCCTGGCCAGTGCGACGGCATGTTGGATGACTTGGTTGTCCGCAGCCGTGGCATCAAGGGCGACGAGTAGCTTTTTCATGGTCATGGTGCGATACGTGGATCGGATCGCCGCACATCACAGGCCAGGAAAAGATACGAACGGATCATTATTTAACCATTCGGTTAATTACATTTGCCCCGTCATCTCTGTCATGGACCGTCTCTCGCTCACCTTCTCCGCACTGGCCGACCCCACCCGTCGGGCCATCCTGGCGCGGCTTTCCAGCGGCCCGGCCTCGGTGAACGAGCTGGCCGCGCCCTTCAGCATGAGCCTGCCTGCAGTGAGCAAGCACTTGAAGGTGCTGGAGCGGGCGCAACTGATCGCGCGGGGCAAGGAGGCGCAGTGGCGGCCTTGCGAGATCAAGGCGGCACCGCTGAAAGAGGCCACCGATTGGATGGAACAGTACCGGCAGTTCTGGGAGGCACGGTTCGACAGGCTGGAAGAGTACCTGCAGGAATTGCAGGCCCAGCAGAAGCCGGTGAAAGCAAAGGCCATGACCAAACGCAATAAAAATGGAAGCAGTCAATAGTCCCATTGCTGATCGCGAGCTTTCGGTCAGCCGCACCATGAAGGCCCCGCGCGCACTGGCGTGGAAGGCTTGTACCGAAGCGGAACACCTGGATCGCTGGTGGGGGCCGGACGGCTTCATCAACAAGACGCTTAGCCTGGACCTGCGCGTGGGCGGCCAGTGGAAGTACACCATGACCGGTCCGGACGGCACGGTGTTCCCCAACCTGATCACCTACACGGAGATCTCGCCGATCGACCTGCTCGCCTACGATCACGGCGACTGGGACAATCCCAAGTGGTTCCGAGGTAGTATGAGCTTCGCCGATACCGAGGATGGCACAACAGTGACTATCCGGCTCATCTTTCCCAGCAAGGAGGAACGCGATGGTTTCGTTGAGCAATACGGCGCCATCGAGGGAGGCAAACAGACCCTCGCGAAACTGGACAACTATCTACGCACCCTTCAAACCCCCAAAGCCATGACCCAGCCCGCAATTTTCAACTTCATCGTCGCCAAGGACGATCGTACGGTCACCGTGGAGCGGTCCTTCAATGCCCCCCAGGACATGGTGTGGGATGCGTGGACCCGTGCGGAGATCCTCTGCCAATGGTGGGCGCCGAAGCCCTACGCGTGCGTGATCGACGCGCTGGACTTCCGCCCGGGCGGCCGCTGGCGCTACAGCATGCAAGGCCCGGAAGGCGACCGCCACCATTGCTTCTTCGACTATGCGGAAGTGCGTCCCAAGTCCTACTTCTCGGGTAGAGACGGCTTCTGCGATGAGCATGGTGTGGTGAATGCAGCCATGCCCACCATGCAGTGGGAGAACAGCTTCAGCGCGCACGATACCGGCACGATGGTACGGATCAAGATCCGCTTCAAGACCGCTGAAGACCTGGAGGCCATCATCAAGATGGGCTTCAAGGAAGGCTTCACGCTGGGCCTTGATCAACTGGATGAACTACTCGCAACCCGAGTGGCATGAACCCGCAACCCGCCAACCCGCAACCTCCCCACCCGATGACCCCGACCCGCATCACCATCAGCACTCTCATCAACAAGCCCGTGGCCCATGTCTGGACCATCTGGACCGAACCGGAGCACATCACCCAATGGAACGCCGCCAGTGACGACTGGCACTGTCCCAAGGCAGCGAACGACCTGCGCACCGGCGGCAGCTTCAGCAGCACCATGGCCGCGCGCGACGGCAGTTTCAGTTTCGACTTCGGCGGGGTGTACGATGAAGTTCAGCTCCACAAACGCATCGCCTACACCATGGGCGATGGGCGTACCTGCGAGATCCTGTTTACCGAGGAGAACGGCGGCACACGTGTGGTGGAGTCCTTCGATGCCGAGACGCAGAACAGCGTCGAGATGCAACGCAGTGGCTGGCAGGCCATCCTGGACCGGTTCAAGCAACATGCGGAAGCGATCGGTTGAACCAGCAACCCGTCAACCCGCGAACAACAGCCCCATGATCACTCCACCCGAACTCATCACTACCAAGGAAGTCGCCACCGCCGTGATCCACCTCGTGATCCCCGGCCGTGACATTCTCAAGTACATGGATCCCGCGATCCAGGAGATCATCAAGGCCATCACCGGCCAAGGCATTCAGATCGCCGGCCCGATGTTCTCCTATCACCATTGCCGACCCGGCGACACCTTCGACTTCGAGATCGGCTTTCCGGTGACCAAGGCGATCAAGGAGGAAGGCCGCGTGAAGAACAGCAAGCTGCCCGCCGTGCAGGTGGTGCGCAGCGTGTACCAAGGCCCCTACGAGGGGCTGGCACAGGCGTGGCCCGCGCTGCAGCAATGGGTGCGCGCCAACGGCCACGGCGAAACCGGCAGCTTCTGGGAGAGTTATCTGAACAACCCGGACGAGGTGAAGGACCCGAAGGAGTACCGGACGGAGTTGAATTGGATCGTGGGCTGATCCAATGTAACGTCGACCCATCGGGACGACGTTGGATCTTAAGCATATCCGATGTACCGTCGACCCACCGGGTCGACCCGACGCGAACCCAATGACCAAGGCCACCGAGAAGAAACCCGTGATCGCAGGCCGCGCAGCCGAAGCCGATCCGCGAGCCGCTGTGGACGAACGAACCCTCGTGCTCACGCGCACCTTCAAGGCCCCGCGCGAGCTCGTCTTCGAAGCATGGACGCACCCCAAGCACCTGGTGAAGTGGTGGGGCCCCACGGACTTCACCCTGCCCCATTGCGAGCAGGACTTCCGGTTGGGCGGCCAGTACCGCTTCTGCATGCGCGCACCCGATGGCAGCGATCATTGGGTGCGTGGTGAGTACACCTACATCTATCCCCCATCGAGACTGGTGTTCACGTGGCTGCGCGAGGATGCCGAGGGCGACATCTGGTGCGATACCGTGGTGTCCATCACCCTTGAAGAGTTCAAGGGGGGCACCTTGCTTACCCTGGAGCAGACCACCTTCGCCACCGTTGCCCATTGCGAGGAGCATGCCTTCGGATGGAACCAATGCCTGGACCGGCTGGTGGATCTCGTCGTGCTTCACACACAACTACCTTGAACCATGGCACAGTTGCAACCCGAGCGGAAGAAAGCCAAGGCGATGATCGAGGCGCACCTCGCCGCCTTGCCGGAACCCAAGCGCACCGACCTGCAAGCCTTGCATCGCCTCCTGGCCGGCAAGCTGGCGGAGAAAGAGCTCTGGTTCTCCGACGGACGGAACGCAGAAGGCCGCGTGGTCACCAACCCCACCATCGGCTACGGTTCGTTCCTGATGAAGTATGCCGGCGGCAAGACCTCGGAATGGTTCCGCATCGGCATCTGCGCCACCAGTACGGGGATCTCGGTATACATCCTTGGCCTGACGGACAAGACTCACCTGAGCACCGCGTACGGCAAGCGCTTGGGCAAGGCGAAGGTCACCGGCTACTGCATCAGCTTCAAAGCCTTGAAGGACATCGACCAGGACGTGCTGGAAGAGGCGATCCGCTTTGGCCTGGCACAAAACGACTGACCCATTTATAGATTCCTCCAACCCGCCAACAACACCCCATAACCATGAAACCCCAACGCTTCCAAACCTGTCTGTGGATCGAAGGTGACGCTGAGAGAGCCGCCAAGTTCTATGTGGGCATCTTCCCCAAGTCGCGCATCGTGGCCCGGATCCCGGTGACGCCGGAGGTGAGTGCGGCCAACGGCATGAAGGTCGGCTCGCCGCTTTGTCTGGAGGTCGACCTCGATGGCCAGCGTTTCCTGGTGCTCAGCGGACGCCCGTCCATGATCATGCCAAGCATGGCCGTGTCGCACATCATCCTGTGCAAGGACCAGAAGGAGGTGGACCACTACTGGAAGAAGCTCGGCGCGGGCGGCCCCAAGGAGATGAAGAACTGCGGCTGGCTGCAGGACAAGTACGGCGTCACCTGGCAGGTGGTGCCCGTGCGGCAGATGGAGATGGTAAAGAGCCGCGATCCCAAGAAGGTGGACCGCATGATGAAGGCGATGATGCCTATGAAGAAGCTGGATCTGGCGAAGCTGGAGAAAGCCTACATGGGATGAGCAATGCGAGTGAATCACCACAGAGGCACGGAGGACACGGAGAATTGGATCGAGCGGTTTTTACTCTGTGTTCTCTGTGCCTCTGTGGTGAGATAAACCGATCTGATCGCGTGCAAATACACTGCGCATTCCCGTCGACAGTTTCACCTACTGACCCGCAATTCCTTCCTTCATTGAATGGCAACCAAGAAGACAGCAAGCACAGTGAGTGATCCGGTGATCCTCACCTTCGAGACCCCGGCGGAATGGGATGCATGGCTGACGAAGAACCACGCCACATCCACGGGCATCTTCATCCGCATCGGCAAGAAGGATAGCGGCATCACCTCCATCACCGCCCCGGAAGCCCTGGAGGTGGCGCTGTGCCACGGCTGGATCGACGCCATTCGCAAGGCGGGCGATGACAAGACCTTCCTGCAGCGCTACACCCCGCGTGGCCCGCGCAGCATCTGGAGCGAGATCAACAAGAAGAAGGTGCAGGAGCTGATGAAGGCCAAGCTGATGCGGCCCGCCGGCATCGCTGCCGTGGAGCGCGCCAAGGCCAACGGACAATGGGCCAACGCCTACGCACCCGCCAGCACCATCACCGTGCCGCCCGATCTGGCGGCCGCGCTGAAGAAGAACAAAAAGGCCCGCGCCTTCTTCGAAACGCTGAAGGGCAGCAACCGCTACGCCTTCCTGCACCGCCTGGTCACCGCCAAGAAGCCCGAGACCCGCGCCAAACGCCTGGAGACCTTCGTCGGTATGATGGAGCGCGGCGAAGTGTTCTATCCATGACCCACCAAACCTGTCCGCTCATGGCTACCCTCCAGAAGAAACCCATGAACACGGGAGCGTACCTGGCCGCGCTGCCTGCGGAACAACGCAAAGCCTTGGAGCACTTGCGCAAACAGATCTTGGCCGCAGCACCGGGCGCTGAGGAGCATTTCGGCTACGGGTTGCCTGGATTCAAGTACAACGGACATCCCATGCTGTACATCGGCGCGGCGAAGAACCATTGCGCTCTCTATGGCGCGGTGCCGATCGGCTTCAAGGACCGGCTGAAGGATTTCACCGTAAGCAAAGGCACGATCCAGTTCACGCCGGAGAACCCGCTGCCGGCTGTATTGGTGAAGGACATCGTGAAAGCGAAGTGCGCGGAGATCGAGCTGCGGTGGCCGCTGCGGAAGGTGAAGGTGGTGAGAGGGGTGAGAAAGGTGAAGAAGGCAGTGAGTGGCGCGAAACGGAAATGATCCCATGAACATGGAAGATTGTGAAGTACACACCATGAGGATCGTCGCGGCAACACGCGAACGTGTGTTCACCGCCTGGACCGACCCCGTGCAACTCGCGCGCTGGTGGGGACCGAATGGCTTCACCAACACCATCCATTGCTTCGAGCTGAATCCGGAGGGTGTGTGGGACTTCACCATGCACGGCCCGAACGACATGGACTTCCACAATACCTGCGTCTTCAAGCGGATCGAGCCACCGGGCTACCTGGAATTCGACCACCTGAAGGAGATGCACTTCTACAAGGCCATGGTGAACTTTACCGAGGTGGATGGCGGCACCCGCATCGAATGGACCATGCGCTTCGACACGGCGAAGGAGCTCGCACCGATCCGCACCTTCATCGAGCGGGCGAATGAGGAGAACTTGGATCGCTTGGAGGCGATCCTGTACGGCCGGAAAATTTCCCGCCCCAACGTATCGAACGCATGAAACGCACCGACCTGGCCTATTGGATCCTCACAGCGCTCTTCAGCGCGTTCCTGATCTTCTCCAGCATCGGGGGCTTAACGCTGCAACCGGATGCCGTGGCCCTGATGCACGACCACTTGGGCTATCCGCTCTATTTCATCCGCCTGATCTCCGTGGCCAAGATCATCGGGGCCATCGCCATCCTGCTGCCATTCGTTCCTGCCCGCGTGAAGGAATGGGCCTACTTCGGCTTCTTCATCGACCTGATGACCGCCACCTATTCCTTCCATGCCGTGGGCGACCCCGTTACCGGCTGGGCACCCATGCTCCTTTTCATCGGCGTGCTTGTCGCCGCCTACCTTCTACACCACAAGCGGCTCACCGCCCAAGCCTGACCTTCACCAACACCTGAACCGATCATGATGTACGTACTCCTCGGCCTATTGGCCGTCATCGCCTTGGTGCTCATTGCAGCCGCCATGAAGCCCAATACCGTCCACTACGAACGGAGCACCGTGATCAACGCACCACCGGAACGCATTCTGCCGCACGTGGCCGATTTCCACAAGTGGTCCGCCTGGAGCCCATGGGACAAGCTGGATCCTGAGATGAAGCGCAGCTTCAGCGGCGCGGAGAGCGGCGTGGGCGCGCGCTACTCGTGGGTCGGCAACAAGAAGGTGGGCGAAGGCACCATGGAGGTGCTGGAGGCCGGGCCGCAAGGTGTGAAGGTGGACCTGCGCTTCCTGAAACCATGGAAGTCGGAATGCATCACCCATGTCCGCTTCAGCCCGCAGGCCGGTGGCACGCAGGTACGCTGGGAGATGGACGGCCCCAACCTCTTCATGGGCAAGGTCTTCAGCCTGTTCGTGAACATGGATAAGATGATCGGCAAGGACTTCGAGACCGGTCTGGCGGGGTTGAAGGCCGTGGTGGGTGGCTGAACGCGCTGCGCGCACCTTCGAGAAGCTGACCAGGAAGGCGCAGTAGTCCGGAACGGCCAGCGCGGGCCCAAAGGAAGTGCGCCCTACAGCGGCTGCGCCAACCACCAGGTGTTGCCCCAGGGGTCCCTCAATCCGGAACCACGCACGCCGTATTCATGGTCGGTCGGCGCGTATAATTCACTGCATCCTGCCGCCAGGCAATCGCGGTGCGTGGCATCCGTATCGGCCACGTAGAGGTAGTTCATGGAACCCTGCGCCTTCCACTGCTCATTGCTTTGGCCCAACATCAGGGCTGCGTCGCCGATGGTGAGTTCCGCATGCCGGACATGGCCGGTCTCATCGCGGTGCATTTCCTTGTCCTGCGCGTTGAACACGGCCTTCAGGAAAGCGATGAAGGCATCGGCATCGGGTACCAGGAAATAGGGCACCACGGTGCCGTGTCCAGTGGGGAGTTTCAAGGTTCTCATGGTGCAAAGCAAGGCGTGGGCATAGCCGCGGAATTGTACGGATGCGTCACGGCAGTTGCACGAAGTTGTCCACTTTGGCCGGCGCTTGCCTGAAGTATTGCTTGGGGTCCATGCCACCGAAGCGCCTGAAATCACGGATGAAGTGCGACTGGTCGAAGTAGCCTCCCTCCAGTGCTACTTCGGTGAGGGAATTGGCTGTGCCTTGGTCCAGCATGCGGAAGCACCGTTGGAAGCGGGTGATCCGTTGGAACAGCATTGGGGAAAAGCCGGTGCAGGCCTTGAATCGCCGTTCGAATTGGCGGCGGCCCGCGCGGATGGACAAGGCCTGTTGGGCCAGGGGAACGGGATCGCGTTCCTCGATGAACTTGCGCACCACACGTTCCAGTGCAAGGTCCCGTGCTTCATCGTTCCGCAGGGAGCGGAACAGTTCGGCCACCATCTTCTCCATGCCCTGGGCCGAAGCATCACCCCGACCCAAAATCTCCTTGCCGGGCAAGAGTTCCATCAACGGGACGAACCGGTCCATGAATTCACCGGGATCGTGCGCGAAAAGCACGTTCACCGCCCATGGCCACAGGTAGGCACCGAAAATGCGGTACGGCCCATGGCCCATATTACCGGTGGCTTTGGAGAGGGGACCTGCCAGATGCATACGTGCGGCCGGCTTCCCGTCCGCTTCAGTAAATCCGCCCTCCAGGATCACCACCAGGTTGGCGCAGGTCTCGGCCATCAGGCTGTGTGGCGAAGAAGCTTCCTTGGAACTTTCCAAGGTCCACCAAAAGCGCACCAGGTCCCGGAGGTCCGCCGGAGGATCGGAAGTGTGGTACACCATGGGCGCGGCGTGAAGGTATCGCGCTATCTTTCGGCTTGGCCATGGAAACCCTCACCGCCCAACACCTGCGCAACAACGTTCAAACGCCCGCACCGGACGAGATCCGGATCAGCCGGGTCTTCAACGCGCCGCGCGAGCTGGTGTGGCAGGCATGGACCACGCCCGGCATGCTGGTGCATTGGTTCGGCTGCGCTGCCTTCAGCACCATCGATGCCGAAGCTGACGTGCGCGTGGGCGGACGCTGGCGTGTGGTGATGCGCGCACCGGACGGCGTGGACTATCCCGCCTTCGGCGAGTACACCGCGGTGCGACCCGTGGATCACCTGGCCTTCACGCACCAATGGGAGAAGCAGGTGGTGGAGGTGAACCCCGCCAACCACCGCACGCAGGTCACTGTGGACCTGCATGCCGAAGGCCAACGCACGCGCATGGAGTTCCGGCAGACCGGCCTGGCCACCGAAGCCTCGCGCGACAGCCATATCGGCGGTTGGTGCGACAGCATGGATGCCTTGGCCGTCGAACTACTGGGCCGACCCTTCGGAACATGAGCCGGACGCATGGGCAGGTAGCCCACGTTCACGCACTATGTCCTACGTATTGGACCGTTCCGCCCGAACGCTTCTTCTTGCCCTACTCGGAAGCCCCAGGTGGTCCATCCCACCTTGCAGCGCATCCCACGTATCGGTAAGAGAAGACCATCGACTGGTCCTTCCGGCAGTCATGAACGCCAGAAGGGTACTACGACTTCCGCTCAGCGATGACCCGTTCCACCTCACTGATGGCCCGCCGGGTCTTGAGTAAGCTGTCCGGGGTCACGCTGATGGAATCGATGCCAAGTTCCACCAGGAACTGGGCGAAATCGGGGTGGTCACTGGGGCCCTGACCGCAGATGCCCACCTTGGTGCCCGTGCGTTTAGCCGTGCGGATCAGCTGTTCCAGCATACGCTTCACGGCGGGGTTGCGTTCGTCGTACAAATGCGAGACCAGGGCGCTGTCGCGGTCCAGGCCGAGGGTGAGCTGGGTGAGGTCGTTGCTGCCGATGGAGAATCCGTCGATGTGCTGCGCGAACTCTTCGGCCATGAGGATATTGCTGGGGATCTCGGCCATGAGGTAGAGCTCCAGGCCCTCCTTGCCGCGTTCGAGGCCATACTCCTTCATCACCTTCTTCACCGCGAGCAGTTCCTCCACGGTGCGGCAGAAGGGGATCATCACCACCACGTTCTTCAGGCCCATTTTCTCGCGGACACGGCGGATGGCCTTGCACTCCAGGCCGAAGGCCTCCTTGTACGTATCGCTGTAATATCGCGCAGCGCCGCGCCAGCCGATCATGGGGTTCTCTTCGTGCGGCTCGTAGTGCTCGCCGCCCAGCAGGTTGCGGTACTCGTTGCTCTTGAAATCGCTGAAGCGCACGATGACCCGGTTGGGGTGGAAGGCAGCGGCGATCTTGGCGATGCCGTAGCTCAAGCGCTTCACGAAGTAGGTCTCCTCGTCCTCGTAACCATGGATCAGGTAGCTGATCTTACCGCTGAGGGTGACGTCGCCGAGCTCCTTGTGCTGCAGTAGGGCCAGGGGGTGGGCCTGGATGTAGTTGTTGATGATGAACTCCTCGCGGGCCAGGCCCACACCGGCGTTGGGCAGCGCGGCGAACTTGAAGGCCAGGTCGGGGCTGGCCACGTTGAGCATGATGGGCGTGCGTACATCGGGTAGATCGGTGAGCATGGTCTCTTCCTTGCGGAAGGGGATGATACCCTCGTAGACCACGCCATTGTCGCCCTCGCAGCAGCTGGCGGTCACCTCCATACCGGTATCGAGCAGTTCGGTGGCGTTGCCACAACCCACAATGGCGGGCACACCCATCTCACGCGCCACGATGGCGGCGTGGCAGGTTCGCCCCCCCTTGTTGGTGATGATGGCGCTGGCCTTCTTCATGATCGGCTCCCAATCAGGGTCGGTCATGTCGGTCACCAGTACATCGCCTTGTTTGAAATTCTTGCCATCCATGCCACCGCCACGACCATCAAGGCTATACAGGATCCGTACGGTGCCAGCCCCCACGCGGTCGCCGATGGCGATCCCCTTGGTGATCACCTTGGGCTGGGCCGCCGCAGTGGGCTCGAGTTTGTACTCCACCACCCGGTCATCGGCCTTGCGGCTATGGATGGTCTCGGGGCGGGCTTGTACGATGAACAGGCTACCGGTAAGCCCATCCACGGCCCACTCCACGTCCATGGGGCACCAATGGCCCTTCTTCTCACTGTAGTATTTCTCAATGGCCATTACACTACGCGCCACTTCCAGTGCCAGCTCGTCGGAGATGCAGAAGCGGTTGCGTTGGGCGCGTTCGGTGGGGATCACGAGCGTGGGCTTGCCGGGCTCCACACCATAGATCATCTTGCGGTCCTTGTTGCCGATCTTCTTCTCGATGATGGCGCTGTACCCTTGGGCAAGCGTGGGCTTGAAGACGATGAACTCATCGGGGCTCACCGCCCCCTGCACCACCATCTCGCCCAGGCCGTAGCTGCCATTGATCAACACCACGTCCTTGAAACCGCTTTCGGTATCGAGGCTGAAGGCCACGCCACTGGCACCTAGATCGGAACGCACCATCTTCTGCACACCCACACTGAGGCCCACGTCGAAATGGTCGTAACCCAGGCTCTGGCGGTACACGATGGCACGGTCGGTCCACAGGCTGGCGAAGCAGTTGCGCACGGCGGCGATCAGGTCCTGATGGCCACGGATGTTGAGGAAGGTCTCCTGCTGGCCGGCGAAGCTGGCATCGGGCAGATCCTCGGCCGTGGCGGATGAGCGAACGGCCACGTCGGTGGCATCCTGGCCATGCTGTCGGCTCAGTTCATCATAATGGGCCATGATCCCCTTCCAGATCTCCTCCGGGAACTTGCCGTTCTTGATCAAGGTGCGCACGGCCAAACCGGTACGGCGGATGTTCTCCACGTCGTCCACATCCAGTCCGGCAACGATGTCATGGATCTTCTGATCCAAGTCGTTGTGTGCGATGAAGGCCTCGTAGCTGGCCACCGTCACCACGAATCCACCGGGCACTTTGACCCCCAGTTTTCCGAGGTTCTGGATCATCTCTCCCAGGCTGGCGTTCTTGCCGCCCACCGTGGGGATGTCCTTCAGTTCGACTTCGTGCAACCAGGTCAAGTAAGGTGCAGCGCTCATGATGATGGTCGTGGGTGTTTTGGAAGGGATCCTTAAACGTTAGGATCCGCGAAAAGTTAAGGGCCGGATCCGTTCTTGGTACCGGATCCGGCCATGAAAGGATCCGAACGGCACGGACGCCATGGCATTGAATGGCCCTTGAACACCCCATACACCCCCATGTGGCCAATGGAACCGAACAGAGGTGACCGGCGACCGCTACCTTGCCCCCATGCTGATCCTGCTTTCGCCAGCCAAGGACCTGGCCAAGGAAACACCGGTCATCAAAGACGCAACGCAGCCCCAGCTGCTCAAGGAGGCAGCGGTGTTGGTGAAAGCGTTGCGGAACTTGAGCACGAAGCAACTGGCCGAGCTCTTGGAACTGAACCCGAAGTTGGGCGAGTTGAACCGGAAGCGATACACGGAATGGTCGTTACCATTCACCACGACCAATGCGCGGCCCACAGCCTTCGTTTTCAACGGAGAGGCCTACCGGGGATTGGATGTTCGCGGTCTAAGTTCGGCCGACCTGCGCTTCGCCCAGCACCACTTGCGGATCCTGAGTGGCCTGTATGGTGTGCTTCGACCGTTGGACCTGATCCAGGACTATCGGTTGATGATGGGCACCTCCCTGCGGATCGGCAAGGCCAAGAACCTGTACGCTTATTGGGGCGATAGGATCACCGAACTGATCGAGAAGGACCTGGAGCAGGCCGGTTCCCGCACCTTGGTGAACCTGGCCAGCACGGAATACTTCAAAGCGGTGAATGCGGAACGGCTTGGGGCCAGGGTGATCACCCCGGTCTTCAAGGACCGCGGACCGAAAGGCTACCGTATGGTGATGGTCTATGCCAAACAACAGCGCGGGAGCATGGCTCGGCACATCATCCGGAACCGGATCCTCGACGCCGAGAAGCTGAAAGCCTATTCCGACGATGGCTATCGCTATTCGGCTGTGGATAGCACCGCCGATGAATGGGTGTACCTGCGGGAGGCAGCCCCCCAGGGGCCACCATCCAAGCTGGCCGGAGGACGGATCAGGCAATAGGCTGTGGCCGAAGCTATTGTGCACCGCTGGCTGGAAAGGAACCCATCCGGCGCTACCTTCGAGCGCTTTTTCCGTTCCCCATGTTCGAGAACCTCAACGACAAGCTCGAAAGAGCCTTCAAAGTACTCAAAGGCCAAGGCCAGATCACCGAGATCAACGTGGCCGAGACCACCAAGGAGATCCGCAAGGCCCTCCTTGATGCCGATGTGAACTACAAGACCGCCAAGGACTTCACGGACCGCGTGAAGGCCAAGGCCTTGGGGCAGGACGTGCTCACCAGCGTGAGCCCCGGTCAACTGCTCACCAAGATCACGCACGACGAGCTGGCCGAACTGATGGGGGGGCAGAGCGCGGGCATCAACCTCAGCGGCAACCCCACCGTGGTGCTCATGAGCGGCCTGCAAGGTTCGGGTAAGACCACCTTCAGCGGGAAGCTGGCCAACCTCTTGCGGAAGAAGGGGCGCAAGCCGCTGTTGGTGGCGTGCGACGTTTACCGGCCCGCGGCCATAGACCAGTTGGAGACCCTGGGGCAACAGCTGGGCGTGGTGGTGTATGCCGAACGGGGCAACACCGACCCGGTGGCGATCGCCCAACGTGGCATCGAATACGCGAAGACGCACGGCTTCACCGTGGTGATCGTGGATACCGCGGGTCGCCTGGCGGTGGACGAGGCCATGATGGACGAGATCACCCGGGTGAAGGCGACCATCAAGCCACACGAGACATTGTTCGTGGTGGACGCGATGACCGGCCAGGATGCGGTGAACACCGCCAAGGCGTTCAACGACCGCCTGAACATCGATGGGGTGGTGCTCACCAAGCTCGATGGTGATGCCCGCGGTGGTGCGGCCTTGTCCATCCGTAGTGTGGTGAACAAGCCCATCAAGTTCATCGGCACCGGTGAAAAGATGGAGGCCATCGACGAGTTCCACCCGGACCGCATGGCGGGCCGAATCCTCGGCATGGGCGACGTGGTATCGCTGGTGGAACGCGCGCAGGAACAATTCGACGAGAAACAGGCGCGGGAGCTGAACAAGAAGATCCAGAAGGACCAGTTCGGCTTCGACGACTTCCTGGAACAGATCGCCCAGATCAAGAAGATGGGGAACATGAAGGACCTCATGGGCATGATCCCCGGCGTGGGCAAGGCGCTGAAGAACATCGACATCCCCGATGATGCCTTCAAAGGCATCGAGGCCATCATCCACAGCATGACGCCCGAGGAACGCAAGAACCCGGGGCTCATCAACGGCAGCCGTCGTCAACGCATCGCTCGCGGCAGCGGCAACCACGTGGAAGCGGTGAACAAGTTGATGAAACAGTTCGAGGAGACCCGGAAGATGATGAAGATGATGGGCGACAAGAGCAAGATGCAGAACATGATGCGGCAGATGCAGCAGATGCAAGGCATGCGGCGCTGAGGTGCGCCGAGGTCACCTGGAACCGTGTACCGGCACGCCAGCGGAGAAGGGGAGAGAAGTCCTGTGGAGGTGCCGTCGTCTTCGGGAACGGGACTACGGATGGCGAAGCTGATGGCGGTCAGGAACGTTTCGCGGTACGATCGTACTTTAAGGCCCCGAATGAACCTCCAGACCGCCCACCACGTGTTAGATGGCCGAGCCTGTAGCTCGGCCCTGAAGCGCCGGATCGCCGAAGAAGCCATCCGCATCCTGGAGCAACGCGGGCGCCCCCCGCACTTGGCCGCGGTCCTGGTGGGGAACGACGGGGCCAGCCGCACCTATGTGGAAGCCAAGGTGAAGGCGTGCGGAGAAGTGGGGTTCCGCAGCACCTTGATCGAACTCCCGGCGACCATCAGCGAGGAGGATCTCATGACGCAGGTCCGTCAGCTCAATGCGGACCCCACCCTGGACGGCTTCATTGTTCAACTGCCATTACCGCCCCACATCAACGCCGACCGGGTGCTGCAGACCATCACCCCGAATAAGGACGTAGATGGATTCCATCCGGTGAACGTGGGGAACATGGTGCTCGGCCTGCCATGCTTCCTATCGGCCACTCCCAGCGGCATCTGCGAACTGCTCAAGTATTACGAGGTGGAGACCGCCGGGAAACACTGCGTGGTGGTCGGCCGCAGCAACATCGTGGGCACCCCGATCAGCATACTCCTGAGCCGCAACGCCTATCCCGGCAACAGCACCGTTACCCTGGCCCATAGCCGTACCGCGGATCTGCCCGCCATCACCCGGCAGGCCGACATCCTCGTGGTGGCCATCGGCAAACCCGGATTCGTCACGGCCGATATGGTGAAGGAAGGCGCCGTGGTGGTCGATGTCGGCATCCACCGCATCGCCGACCCCACACGCAAGAGCGGTTTCCGTCTGGTGGGCGACGTGGACCATGCCTCGGTGGCCCCCAAGTGCAAGGCGATCACACCCGTACCCGGAGGAGTTGGTCCCATGACCATCACCAGCCTGTTGCAGAACACGCTGAAAGCCGCACGGTAGTGTACCGTACCTTCGAGGTACCCAATAGCCTGGTTGGGATCCCCTGAACGAAGGGGCCCGAGGCTACCATTCAGTCAGGCACAGCCGAGAGCGCATCGTGTAGCGGTGTCCACGAGCTCGATCATAGGCGAAACATGGGCGGAAATGAGACCGGGGGCCGAGCTTGAGGTGATCCCGAACAAGTGCTTAGCTTCCCCCACGGTAGAGCGAACCATCGCCACGACATGCGAACCACCACCACCCTCGGCGCCATGGCCTGTGCCCTCATGACCATAGCCCAGCCCAAGACCGACAAGGCCACCATCCAATGGGGCGAGGAGCAGACCGAGAAGACCACAGGGACCTATGGCACCCTGTTCGGCCAGAACGACGACGCGGTCCACATGACCTTCTGGAAGAAGGACGACCTCTTCATCCGGAAGATGACCGCCGACCTCGCCAACGCGTACCTCGTCCCCGTGGACCTCAAGTTGGACAAGAAGGACCTCCAATTGCGAGAAGCGATGGTGGCTGGCGACCACATCATCCTGTTCGCCGAACGGTACGATAAGAAGGAGGACCTTCGCACGCTGTACATGCGATCCTACCGCGAATCGGACATGGTGCCCACCGGACCGTGGGAACGTCTGGCGGAGTTCAGCTCAGGGAAGGCCTATGCCGGCGGCTTCCAGATGGATGTCTCGCCCAACGAAGAACACATCCTGGTGAGCATATTCCTGCCGTACGACAAGGATGGCGCGGAGAAATTCCGCCTGCGGGTGTACGACCGCAGGATGGCACCGGTGTGGGACCGGGAAGTCACCATGCCGTACACCGACAAGGAATTCGTGGTGGAGGACCTGCGGGTGGAGAACGATGGAGATGTGGTCGCCCTGGGGATGAAATACGCGGAAAAGCAGGAAGCAAGAAGGATGAAACGGGAAGGCCAGGCCACGTACGACTACCACTTGATCACCTTCTCGGCCGATGGGACCCACCTGGATAACACCATCCACGGCGGCGATCGGTTCCTGCAAGACCTCACCATCAGCCTGGACAAAGGCGAGGGGCCGATCCTTTGCGGTGGACTGTACGGCACCAAAGAGAGCAACAAGGTCCGGGGCGCCTTCTTCATGAGCCTTGACCCACGGACGAAGGCCGTCATACACGAGAGCTATCAAGCCTTCTCCGACGACCTGATCACCCAATACATGACCGCTCGCGAAGAGGCGAAGGCGAAGAAGAAAGCGGAGAAGAAGGACGAGGACCTTCAACTGTTCGAGTACGACCTGGACGAGATCATCCGCCGCGACGATGGCGGGGCTGTCCTGGTGGGAGAACAGTACTACAGCTACACGACCACCGTATGCACCCCGACCCAGAACGGTGGGCAGAGCTGCCACACCGTCTCGCACTACATCCACAACGATATCATCGTGGTGAACATGGACCCCAAGGGCGATATCGAGTGGGCCACCACCATCCCCAAACGGCAACACACCACCAACGACGGCGGCTACTACAGCAGCTACACTGTGGGGGTGAAGGGCGACCGGTTGCACTTCATCTTCAACGACAATGCGGAGAACCTCTTCCGATCCGCCGGCGACAAGTTCAAACCGATGGACCTCGGCGGCAAGGCATCGGTGGTGACCATGGCCACCGTGAGCAGGGACGGCCATGTGGTGCGCGAAGCCCTCATGGACCCCGAAAAGCGCGACCTGATCCTGCGCCCGAAAGGCAGTCATCAGTTGGCCGATGATCGTATGTTCATCTACGCCACCCGGAAGCGCGACTACCGTTTCGGGCTGGTCTCCTTCCAGTAGGCTCAAGGGCGACCTCGCTGGCCGCCCCTTGGTTCAGGAGACGAAAGGATCGATCCGTCGACGAAATTGCGGCATCGGTCTTGACAAACGGGCCGATCATCGCACATCTTGCACCACCTCAGATGACCGGCTCACCTCACGAAACAACCTGACCCATGTGGCCTGTCCAAACCTTGACCCTGTTGTTGTGCTTAACGGACGAGGAGCAACTCTTCGCACGGAACACCCCTGCCGAACCCGAACCGGCAAAGACCGAGGCCGTGGTACCGAAAGAAGTAGAGCCGGAGGAGAACACGGTGGCGTACCCCGCCGCATGAACATGCACTGACCAGGACCTTGTCCTGTGTTCAAAGACCCCGGTGCCGCCGCCTTGGTGCCGGGGTCTGCTCTTGGTCAATGGGGTTCTTCGTTCTTCCCGAGCAGATCGCGTAATCGTTCCAAGTCGGTGTTGCGATCCTCATCACCCAGCTTCTGGTAGCTGTTGGCCAGGTTGTTCAGCTGCCTGCGGATGATCTCCAAGTTGGTACAAGGTGCGTAGAACGAAGGACGCGGCTCGATCTTCAGCTTCTCCAGGAACTCGTTGATCTCGTTCCTGCCGAGGATATCGCCCTGGCTGAAGGCATTCACGTAGAACAACACGTTCTCTTCGCCGGATTGACCGGCATCCGCCCCGCCGATGCTATCCTCGTCCAGGTAGGCCAGCACGAAATGGTTCGGTAGGTTCACCCCACGGAGGGGAAGACCCAGGTCCTCGGCCAGCACCTGGTAGATGATGGCCAGGGAGAGCGGGTTTCCCGTGCGGCTGTCCAACACTTCGTTGATGTAGCTGTTCTGCGGGGCGTGGTAGTTGCGCTTGTTGCCCTTGAAACCGTGGACCTGGAAGAAGATGTGGTTGAACACGCGCACCTTCTCGAAAGCCGTGAGGTGGTCGTTCAGCTCCAGCCAGATATCCTGGCGAATGGAGGCGAGCCTGGCCTTCACCTTCTGTTCATCCAGGTCGGGGTAGCGGTACCGGCTGATGATGAGCGCACCTTCGAGCAGGTCCTCGCCACCGTTGGTCTTCCAAGCGCGAAGCCGGTCGGTAACGCTTCCCAGATGGATGGTCTGCAGGATGTCCTCGATCCGGTTCCGGAAGAGGTCGCCGAGGTCATCGTATTCCCAGGCTCGTTCCAGCACGGGCACCACAGGGTCGCCGAGGGAAACGATACGGTCCCGAACTTGTTGATAGACTCCTTCGTCGGGATCTTCGATCAAGGTGATCAGCGCACGGATCTCGGTCTCGCTCATGGGCGTTCCTTTCGTTCTACACGGAGGATCGGAACGAAAGTATCGGGGCGTCACCCGGGGTGAAAGCCCGGAGCGAAGCATGTTTCAACCGTTCGGGGTTGAAGCTGGATCAACAGCGGATCGTGGAACGCAAGGGAGGCCGAACAGGACCGTGCTAAGCACGTGTCACCCGCTCCAGCACCTCGGTGATCATCCGATCGATGGCGGAGTGGTGGTCCTTGCTGTACTCCTTGCGCAGGCGATTGGCCACCACGGTGCATACCGTGGCACAGCGATGGCCCAGCAGGCTGCCCAGTCCATACAGGGCACTGGTCTCCATCTCGAAATTGCTGCCGCGCAAACCCTCATGGGTGAATGCGGAGAGCCTTTCGTTCAACCCATCAATGCTGGGGATGCCACGCAATTGCCGGCCTTGAGGGGCGTAGAATCCACCGCTGGTGTAGGTGATGCCGGTCACGTTCCCATGGCCCAGCAAGGCCACCAGGTCCTTATCGCCCGCAGCCACGTACGGCAAGGGCAGGTTATCGGGCCATTCGGTCTGTTGCAACAAGGCGTTCAGCAGGCGCAGTTCGGCATCGGTGCTCTCGTAGGCGTAGTAGTGCAGCACATTGTCCATACCCACGCCGTAGGCGCTCACGATACGGGTATCCACCGGGATGTCCTCCTGCAAAGCCCCGCAGGTGCCCAGCCGGATGATCTTCAAGGCACGGGTATGTTCCTTGGGGGTGCGTTCCTCCAGGTCGATGTTCACCAATGCGTCCAGCTCGTTCACGACGATATCCAGGTTATCGGTACCGATACCGGTGCTCAGGGCGGTGATGACCACCCCGTTGTATTCGCCGGTATGCGCCACGAACTCGCGGTTGTTCACCTGGTGTTCCACGCGATCGAAATGCCTGCTGATGCGTTCCACGCGTCCTTGGTCGCCCACCACCAGCACGATGTCGCCCAGCTGTTCGGGCCGGAGTGCGATGTGGTAGACCGAGCCATCCGGGTTCAGGATCAACTCACTGGGTGCGATAACGGTGCCTGGAGGAGTAAGGGCGATGGGATGCATGGTCGGTATGCAGAGGTTGGAGGTTCGTGCTCAGGCCGCGTGCCGGATGGGCGTTCGGTCGGGGCCTCCTTGGTGTCAGGGTCGAGTATCCGAGATCCCGCGTTCAGGAACGCCATCGGGAGTATGGGGCACACGACAGCGGACGGCAAGGTAATGGCAAAGCGGCACGGTGAAGGAATGGCCCCGGGAAAGGACTCCGGGTAGTACCGGGATGAAATGCCTACTGCTGGGCGAAGACCTTCTGCAACAGAGCCGTGGCGCGGGCCGTGGGGTCCTGCCGGATCTTCTTCTCCTCGTCGGCGAGCAGAAGGAAAAGTCCGTCCATGGCCTTGGTGGTGACATAGGCGTCGAGGTCCGGATCCACGGCTTTGCCGCCGGTGAGCAATGTGGCGGTGTTGTAGGCGCTGGCAACAGGTGTCCAATAGCTGGTGAGGGCCACCTGCCGCGTGGCGTTCTCCACCACCGGGGTGAACTTGGCGCGCAAGGCATCGCTGGTCTTCTCTCGCAGGAAGTTGGTCGCTGCGTTCTCACCGCCTTTCAGCAGGTTGAAGCCGTCCTGGATGCTCATGCTGGTGATGGCGTCCACGAACACGGGCACGGCCTCCTTGGCGGCCTGTTCGGCGGCCTTGTTCAAGGTCAGTTCGAAATCCTCCACGGGCTTCTTGAGGCCGAGGTCGAGCAGGGTGTTCTTCACCTTGATGGCTTCGGCGGGGAAGGGGATCCTGATGCGGGCATCGTTCCAGAACCCGTTGGCGATGCTGGCTTTCTCCACGCTACGTTCGGTGCCGAGACGCAGGGCTTCCTTCAACCCGGAGATCACCTCCTCGTTGGAGAGCGCAGTGCTGGAAGGCAATGAACCAAGCACGTTCTGCATATCCTGTGGCGAACAGGAGAGAAGGGAAACGGTCACGAAGGCAAGTAGGATCTTCCGCATCGGGTCGGGGATAGGAGGGAAGGGTGAATGGAAGGCAGGCTGAAGGAGAACGGGATGGGGCGGACTTGGGTATGGATGGAAAGCACGATCACTCCTCACTGGATGTGTTCTTCCAGCGCCAGCCGCCAGGCCCCAGGGACCGGTATGGACCGGTTCGTGGTATAGTCGAAGCAGACCATCACACTACGCCCCTCGGCACAAATGCCGGGTGCATCGCCACCGATCCGATGGATGGCGTACACCAGATCGAAGCTTTTATTCCCGATGGTGCCGCACCAAACCTCCGCTTCGATCCGGTCGGTGAGATGCACAGGCATCCGGTAGTCCACCTCGTTCCGAGCGAGGATCAGGCCCTCCTTGCGCCAGTCGTGGTCCGGAGCGACCACCGTACGCAACAGTGCCATGCGGGCCAGCTCGAACCAATGAAGGTAGACGCCATTATGTACGTGCCGGGCCATATCCACGTCGGCGAAACGGATCTGGATGGGGAGGCGGGTCGTCATGGCTGGGTGGTTGGCTCTGGAGGCGGTTGGAGGTCTATGGTCGGCGGAAGCGGTCGGCCGTTAGAAGAGTGCAGCGGGCGGAGAACGCCTCAGGGGCCGGTCGTCCGTTGCCTGCTCTATGCTGCCTGCTATCTGCGTTCGCTCGTGTATTTCATTTCACCAACGGCCTGCTCCCTCCCCATGCTCCTCACGAAATAGGATTCAACATCACGCTGAACACGGTGATGCTGTTCGGATCCCTGTCGTAGAAGAGCTTATCGAGCGCCTCCATGATGTTCTTGGCCCGGAAGTAGGAGGTATGGAGTGTCCCTTCGCCCCGCGCGCTCCATTGAATGGTGTAGCTGCCCGTGCGCTCCTTGTACGTGCGCACGTAATCCAGCATGGCACGGAGGGCATCCACCTTGTCGCTTCCTTGGGTCTGGTGGAAGAGGAAGCTCTGGTTGTGCCGTGGATTGAGGGTGATGACGGTGAGCTTGGTGGCCGTGCCGGCCTCGTCGAAGTTGAACACAAGGCTGTCCGGTCCGATGCCGATGTGGTCGGCGATCTCCTTCTGGTAACGCGCGATCTCCAGGTTCTTGTCCCTTGTCATGTGCGAAGCCCACGTGGCCAGGATTACGATCAGGCGCTGTGTGCGGGCGGGTCGAAATTACGGAACACCGAATTGTGGCTGCGGTACTCGGGGACGAGTGATTTCATCCCTCGGACCATCTGATCCGGGTCCGTGGCGTTGACGATGGCCTCCACGGTCTGGAGCACCTGCCGCGGATCCTGGTCGCGGACCTGTCCGATGAGGATCCGGGGGTGGTGGGTGGGGAGGGTGTTCTCGGAGGAAGCGAGCAACTCCTCGTAGAGTTTTTCACCAGGTCGCAGGCCGGTGTAGGCGATGGTGATGTCCCGCCCGGGCTCCAATCCGCTCAGCCGGATCATCTTCTCGGCCATGTCGGCGATCCGCACCGGTTGGCCCATGTCGAAAACGAAGATCTCGCCACCCCTTCCCATGGTAGCGGCCTCCAACACCAAGCGGCACGCTTCGGGAATGGTCATGAAGAACCGTGTGACCTCCGGATGGGTGACCGTTACGGGGCCACCGGCCGCGATCTGCCTGCGGAACAAGGGGATGACCGAGCCACTGCTGCCCAGCACATTGCCGAAGCGCGTGGTGGTGAAGCGTGGCGCACCCGGACGTGTGGCGGCGAGGCTGTTGACCACCATCTCGGCCACCCGCTTGCTCGCCCCCATCACGCTGGTGGGGTTCACGGCTTTGTCGGTGCTCACGAAGATGAACTGCTCCACCTGATGCTCGCAAGCCAATTCGGCCATGGTGCGCGTACCATGAATGTTGGTTTGCACGGCTTCGCGTGGCTGGGCCTCCATCAATGGCACATGTTTGTATGCGGCCGCATGGAACACCACCTGGGGCCGATGCGCGGCGAAGATCCCGGCCATGACATTCCGATCGCGTACATCGGCTATCCGGACATGGAGGTCCGGGGTACCGGCCGCCCGCAGTTCCATCTCGACATCGTACAGGCCCGATTCGGCGATGTCCACCAGCACCAGTTCCTTCAGTTGCATGCGGGCCAGTTGCCGGGCCAGCTCACTGCCGATGGACCCCGCGGCACCGGTCACCAGGACCCGCTTCCCGCTGAACTGGGCCTTCACCTGCGCATCGTCCAGCCGGATCACCGGCCGCCCCAGCAGGTCCTCGATCCGCACCTCCTTGATCTGCCCGGCGCTCAGCTGCCCATTGATCCAGTCGCTCACCGGGGGCACGCTGAGCACCCGCACCCTGGCGGCCACGGCGGCATCCACCACCCGGCGCCGGTTCTCGGGATCGGGGCGCTGTATGGCGATGATCACCTCATCCACCCCGCCGGAGGCCAATAGGGCGGGCAGCTTATCGGTGGTGTACACCTGGCTACCCTCCAGCCGTTTCCCGGCTTTGCGCGGGTCATCGTCCACGAACGCCGCCACCTGGTACTTCACACTGCCTTCGCGCTCCAAGGTGCGCTTGGTGATCAGCCCGGCCTCGCCCGCGCCATGGATCACCACGCCCACCACATGCTTTCCGGCTCCGCGCGAACGCAGGTGCAGCAGCTTGAAACCGATACGCACCACGATCAGCAGCATGGCGGTGGCCATGAAGTCGATCACGATCACCGAGGTGGGCAGGAAATAGTAGCCATCGAAGTACAGGTAGCGCACCGCACCGACAGCGAGGAAGGTGGCCGTACCGGCGAGCACGGTGAGGAAGATGCGCCGGGCATCGTCGGTATTGGTATGCCGCACCATGATCCGCGGCAGGCCCGCGATGAGATAAGAGACCATGCGCACCAACAGGAACAGCGGCAACACCGGCAACAGCAGGTCCACCTCGATCCTTGGCACGTTGAAGTTGAAGCGCAGGAGGTAAGCCACCGAGAGCGCGGCCACCGAGAGCACCATGTCGATCAACAGGATGCCCCAGCGCGGGAAGAGGCGTGCAGCGGCCATGGAAGGGTGCGAAAGATAGGGGGCACATCGCAGCGCCATCGCCGGGGTCTTCTTCGCATATTTGTCGCCCATCCAGCCCTGGGCTCCAGGGTACCGAACGAGAACGACACATGCCAAGATCACTGGTCACCGGAGGCGCCGGCTTCATGGGCGCCCATCTGGTGAAGGAACTGTTGGCCATGGGGCATACCGTGGTCGCCCTGGACGACCTCAGCGGTGGCTTCGCCGACCAAGTGGACCCACGTGCCACCTTCGTGCAGGGGTCCATCAACGACCATGCGCTCATCGACCGGCTTTTCGCCGAGCATCGGTTCACGAACGTCTATCACCTGGCGGCATACGCAGCGGAGGGTCTCAGCCACTTCATCCGTCGCTTCAACTACCAGAACAACCTGATCGGCAGCATCAACCTGATCAACGCCAGCGTGCGGCATGAGGTGAAGTGCTTCGTGTTCACCAGCAGCATCGCGGTGTATGGAGCCCTGAAGCCACCGATGCGCGAGGATATGGTACCCAAGCCGGAGGACCCCTACGGCGTGGCCAAATTGGCTGTGGAGATGGACCTTGCCGCTGCGCGCCACATGTTCGGTCTCAACTACGTGGTGTTCCGCCCGCACAACGTGTACGGCGAGTACCAGAACATCGGCGACCGCTACCGCAACGTGGTGGGCATCTTCATGAACCAGTTGATGCAGGGGCAGCCCCTCACCGTGTTCGGCGATGGCCTCCAACAACGGGCCTTCACCTATGTGGGCGACATCGCCCCGCTGATCGCGCGTTCGGCCATGACCCCTGAGGCCTATGGAGAGGTGTTCAACGTGGGGGCCGACACCCCCTACACCGTGAACGAACTGGCCAAGCTGGTCATGGATGCCATGGGGATGAATGGAGAACTGCGCCACCTGGAGGCCCGCAATGAAGTGGTGTTCGCCTTCAGTGACCATAGCAAGGTGGAGCGTGTGTTCGGCAAGGTGCGGGAGACCACCCTGCAGGAGGGCCTGGCACGCATGGCTCCCTGGGCCAAGGCGGTGGGCGCGCGCAAGAGCGGCACTTTCGGGAACATCGAGGTCGAACGAGGCCTGCCGCCGAGTTGGAGGGACTGACGTGCACCGTAGCGCCACGTTCACCACATTTGCATGGGGCCCTGCGAAGGCCACCAGGTAACAGCATGCCGCGCATCCTCTTCATCGCTTCGCACCGCCCGGAACGCAGTCCCAACCAGCGTTTCCGGTTCGAGCAATACCTGCAACACCTGGAGGCCAATGGGTTCCAGTGCGAAGTGAGCCACCTGGTCGAGGCCAGCGACGATGCCTTCCTCTACCGACCGGGGCACCTTTGGGACAAGCTGCTCTTCGTACGGCGCAGCATCCTCAAGCGTCGCCGCGATGTAGCGCGGTCCGACCGGTTCGATATCGTGTTCATCTGCCGGGAAGCGCTCATGACGCGTAGTACGAGCTTCGAACGCGCCTTTCGGAAACGCGGCGCGCGCATCGTTTACGACTTCGATGATTCCATCTGGCTCTCCAACGTGAGCGATGCCAACCGGCGGTGGGCATGGATGAAGGACCCCGATAAGACCGCACGGATCATCGCCCTGGCCGACCTCGTGTTCGCCGGCAACGCCTACCTGGCGGACTATGCCCGGCGGCACAACCCCAGGGTGACCATCGTGCCCACCACGATCGATACCGAGGAATACCGCCCCGTACCGGTACGCCGCGAAGGCCCCGTCACCATCGGTTGGAGCGGCAGCATCACCACCATCCAGCATTTCCAGCACGCGCTGCCCTTCCTGGAACGGTTGAAGGAGCGCTTCGGCGACCGCGTGGCCTTCCGGGTGATCGGCGATGGCACCTACCGGGAACCCTCCCTCGGCATCCAAGGCATGCCCTGGCGCAAGGAGACCGAGCTACAGGACCTGGCGGGCATCGACATCGGCATCATGCCCCTGCCCGATGATGAATGGACCAAAGGCAAGTGCGGGCTGAAGGGCCTGCAGTACATGGGCCTGGGCCTGCCCACCATCATGAGCCCGGTGGGGGTGAACAGCGAGATCATCCAGGACGGGGTGAACGGCTACCTGGCCACCGACACCGACGAATGGGTACGGAAGATCGGATGGCTCGTGGAAGATGCCGACCTTCGCAGCCGGTTGGGAGCCGAGGCCAGGCGCACCGTGGAGGAACACTACTCCGTACACGCCTGGCGGGATCGCTACCTCACCCTTTTCAACAACCTGATCGAAGAGCGCCCCGCGCGCCATTGAACGCAACAGCCCCATGGAAACGACCGCAGAACTGAAGAAGATCGCCCTTACCCAGGTGCATGAAAGCCTCGGCGCCAAGATGGTGCCTTTCGCAGGCTACCTCATGCCGGTGCAGTACACCGGCGTGAACGATGAGCACCACGTCGTGCGCAACGCCGTTGGGGTGTTCGACGTGAGCCACATGGGGGAGTTCATCGTACGGGGACCGGGAGCCTTGGACCTTATCCAGAAGGTCACCAGCAACGATGCCAGTAAGCTCGAAGTAGGCAAAGTGCAGTACAGCTGCATGCCCAACGGGAAAGGGGGCATCGTGGACGATCTGTTGGTGTACCGCATGCAGCAGGGCGACGACCACCACTACGTCCTGGTGGTGAACGCCAGCAACATCGAGAAGGACTGGGCCTGGATCCAACAGCACAACACCTTCGATGCCCAACTGGAGAACATCAGCGATCGCATGAGCCTGCTGGCCGTGCAAGGTCCCAAGGCGGTGGACACCCTGAAGGGGCTCTTCACCGAGGATATCGCCAGCATGCCCTATTACACCGCCAAGTACGCCGAGATGAAAGGGGTGGGGCTGGTGCTGATCAGCACCACAGGGTACACCGGTTCCGGTGGTTACGAGATCTACATGCCCAACGCCCTCGCCGAGAAAGCCTGGAACGTGGTGTTCGAAGCCGGTGCGCCCTTCGGCATCAAGCCTTGTGGCCTCGCCGCACGCGACACCCTGCGCCTGGAGATGGGCTTCTGCCTCTACGGCAACGACATCGACGACACCACCTCGCCCATGGAGGCCGGGCTGGGCTGGATCACCAAGTTCACCAAGGACTTCATCGACGCACCCGTGCTGAAGGCTCAGAAAGAGAACGGTACCACCCGCAAGCTCGTGGGCTTCGAACTGGTGGAAAGGGGCATCCCACGTCACGACCATCCCGTGCTGGACGAGGCTGGCAAGGTGGTGGGCAAGGTCACCAGCGGCACCCAAAGCCCCACCTTGCAGAAACCCATCGGCATGGCCTATGTGCCCACCGCCATGGCCAAGGAGGGGACCCCACTTTGGATCGATGTGCGTGGTAAAGCATTGAAAGGCGTGGTGGTGAAGCTACCTTTCCTCTCCAAACCCTGATCCATGGAGGACATCCGCAACAGCGAATACAAGTACCGGGTAGAGGTATGCTTCTCGCCCGCACAGTTTCCGCTGTATGCGCAGGACATGGGCATCGTGGTGGTGATCGATGTGCTGCGTGCCACCAGCGCCATGGTGGCGGCCTTCGAGAGCGGCATCGACCGCATCATCCCCGTGGCCACCATAGAAGAGGCCTCGCAATACATCGGCCGTAGCGGGTACATCGCCGCCGCCGAACGCAATGGCGAGGTGGTGCAGGGATTCGCCTATGGCAACTCGCCATTGGCCTACGTGGGGCAGGACCTCCGCGGCAAGACCATCGTAATGACCACCACCAACGGCACCAAGGCCATCAACCTGGCCAAAGGGGCCCGACAACTGGTGGTGGGCTCGTTCCCCAACCTCACCGCGCTGAGCGACTGGCTCGTGCAGCAGGACGATAACATCCTGTTGCTCTGCTCCGGCTGGAAGGACAAGTTCAACCTGGAGGACAGCGTATTCGCCGGTGCGGTGATGGAGCGGCTGCTGGAGAGCGGCAAGTTCGGTGTGGAAGAGGACAGCAGTATCGCCGCCAAGTACATGTACATGGCCGCGCGCGACAACTTCATGGGCATCCTGAAAGCCGCGCCGCGCCGCCGTCGGATCCAACAGCTCCAACTGCTGCCCGATGTGAAGTACTGCCTCACCCCGGACCAGAGCACCGTCATCCCCATCCTGCGTGATGGGGAACTGCACCTGCTCGACACCAAGACCAAGGCATGATCCGCAAGACACTGGTGATGCTCGTGGTCCTGAGCGTGGCCGGGGTACTGCTCTGGCCCTCGCGAGCCGTGGAACCCGTGCGCGCCTGGGGGTTCTATGGCCATAAGCGCATCAACCGGATGGCCTGCTTCACGCTGCCGCCCGAGATGTTCGGCTTCTACAAACGACATATCGACTTCATCACCGACCACGCCGTGGATCCCGACAAGCGCCGGTATGCGGTGGATGGCGAAGCCCAGCGGCACTACATCGACATCGACCACTACGCCCACGGTGGCGTGGACCCGTTCGAGGTGGTGCCGCGCAAATGGAACGACGCCGTGGCCAAATACAGCGAGGACACGCTGCAAGCCTATGGCATCGTGCCGTGGCACATCGAGGTGATGTTCGGCCGATTGGTGAACGCCTTCCAACGCGGCGATGTGGACCGGATCCTGCGCAACAGTGCCGAGATCGGCCATTACGTGGGCGATGCGCACGTCCCCCTGCACACCACCGAGAACTACAACGGCCAGCTCACCGGCCAGCACGGCATCCATGCCTTCTGGGAAAGCCGCATCCCCGAGCTGAGCGCCGAGAACTACGACCACCTCGTGGGCCGTGCGACCTACATCGACCGCATCCTCGACGTGGCCTGGCAGGCCGTGTACACCAGCCACCAGCTCGTGGACAGCGTGCTCCGGATCGAGAAGCGGTTGAGCCAGGAATTCCCGGAGGATCGGAAGTACGTGTTCGAATCACGCGGGCGCGGGTCCATGCGCATGTACTCCCAAGAATTCACCAAGGCGTACGAAGAGGCCATGGTGGGCATGGTGGAAGAGCGCATGAACGCCTCCATCGCCACCGTGGGCAACGTGTGGTACAGCGCATGGGTGGTGGCCGGACAGCCCAATTTGGAGCGCTTCGAGCAGAAGGAGGTGAGCGACTCGCTGAAGGCCGTGTTGAAGGCCGAACAGGAACTGTTCGAGCAGCGGGGCAAGGGCCACGGCCGCGATCACGAGTAGGCAGAGGCCCGTTCGGGATCCCGTATCAACATCATCCTTTACACAAACCATGCGATCCGGTGACGATCGCTGTGCGTGCGTGGGGTACGTTTGCGCCGCGTTGCACAGGAGGGTCCGCATGATGAGGAGATGCCGCGCGGGTGAGAGCGTGCGGAGAGAAGCACTCCGGCCGGATCCACGGGCAACGTACCTGCAAGCTCCTGCTCGGATGAGAGACCACCGTAGAGAGCCCACTACTGCAAGGAGTGGGGGTGGAGGGGATCCGCAGCAGGTGGTGGATAGAAAGGGATGGCCGAGCGTCCGATCCGGATGCCGGTCATCCCGCATCCTCAGCGATACTGCACGGACTGATTGATCACCGCGCAATCCACTTCGCGGCCCACGGAAGCCGAAAGCGGCTGGATGTCGCCATCGGCGAAGAGTTCGATGTCGCCGAAGCGGGCGCTGTCCGGGGTGATGCGGCAGGCCCGGAAGAAGATCGGTTCGTCCTCCTTCATCGTCAGCACGTAGTTTCCGGTCTCGCGCAGGGTATCGCTGCCATTGATGGAGCCATGCAGCGTGTCGAAACGGCCACGGTCCGGGCCGGAGGCATACTGCACCACGCAATCGAAACAAGTGGCCTGCAACGAGACCTTGTACTCCTTCACCTGCTCCTTCTTGCAGGCAGGCAGCAACAGGAGCAGGGCTGCGGCAGCGATCACCGGGCGGAACATGGCGGCAAGGTAAAACAGCGGCTGGGAACACTTGATGGGTCGTGTATGCAGACGCGGGGCGTACGGAGGTGCAGGGCGTCCCAGTAGGAATGCAACAATGCGTGAAAATCGCATTCGGCATCTTGAGAATGGAGTTTAGCTTTGGTTTAAGCATAGGCTGAACCTATGCCCTGAGTGCGTCGGCTTGAAACACCAACTGGTTCGTCATACGCTTCCTTCTCACCTCCGTTGCTCTGTTCCTTGTGATGTTGTTGCGTGCTCAATGCCCGCCTGTGGTATACCCGAATCCTTGGGCGTTCCCTTTGCCGCCGAATATCGCGACCATATCAATCACAACGTTTGGAGCCGTGCCGAATGACAATTGTAGTGACCATGAAGCCTTCCGGGCTGCGGCTGCTTGGATAAATGCACGAGGCGGGTACACAAAGCTGTCAATTCCCAATGGAGAGTTCATCGTAGGCAAGCAGTGGACGCCCGCACCGGGTACCGGAGGTTTCGTGGAGTACAGCATTCCTTTCAAACTGGTGAACTGTACCGAAGTTGAATTGGCAGGGACTGGACACCCCGTCATTCGTTTCGAGGACTGTCTGAAGTACGGCCGTTTCGTCATGGTGGGGGGCGTGGTGCATGCCAAGGTGAATGTCGCTTGTAACAACTCAACGCTTAATTGGACTGAGGTGGCCGAAGTTGGGGCGATGATCCATTTGGACAATTGCAGTAAGACGACCATAAAGCAATTGAAACTCGATGGCAATATTAACGGTGCCATCATTGGGGGCAAGTACAATTACGACGGCTACCAGATCGGCTATGACGGACTAATTGCAGCTTCGTGCGACAATATCAAGATTGCCAATGTGCGGGTCTCTCATTTCGGAAGAGATGGTATGATGCTATGCTCTTCCGATGCGCCAGCGATGAACATAGCCATCACCAACAGTTGGTTTAACTTCAATTGCAGGACCGGAATGTCATGGGGCGGTGGGAACGGGCTGACCATTTCGGGTAGCCAGTTCAACTACAACGGTATTGGCCGTATCGTGTCCGCAATGGCCAGTGGGTTTGATGCGGAACTCGAACCTCCAAACGCTGTTTGTACTTCACCGAGCATGGTGGCGAACGGCACATTCACCAATTGCGAATTCTCTGGGAATAGATTCTGCGGATTCATTACTGACCAAGCCAGTGCATCCACGAAGAACATCAGTTTTAGCAACTGTACCTTTCGGCCTTCGGCGGACCCCAGTTCGTATTGTAGTTGGCAGCGGTCCAAGGCGGTGCAGTTCAAGGACTGCACCTTCTACGGTCGGGTGGGGCCGTTCTACAATGCTTCGGTAACTGCATGGCCCCCGTCCGGGCCAGATTATCGTACGGTATTTTCGTCGTGCAATTTCTACGAGGAGGACGCGAACTATTGCTACGTGTCCGATGCAGTTCCGGCAAGTTGTGAGTACTTCCCGAACTTACTGGAGAGTGACTATCTAGCGGGCCGTGTGGTCTTCGAACAGAGCAACTTCACGGTGAACTGCAATGCGCGCATCTGGCTGCGCGGCAGGACGAATGCGGGGTGTACGGGATGCCCGACCCACGCGAATGCCATTGACATGATAAGGTGCAATGTGAGGAGCAATGGACGGGAGTACTGCCCGCTACCTGCGCCAGAGGAACCGTTCACCTTCCACTTGATCAACATGAACGGTACTCCCAACACCGTGCAAGCACCTAGTGCCGTACGCCCACCCGGTGCCGGTTCGTATTACTGGGGACCCGGTACCACGTACAACGGCAGTTTTAGTTACAGCACCTTCGCCGTGCCCCCCTACGCTCCGTGCAAACCACTCTATACTGACCCGCCCACGACGCCAGCCACTACCTGTGGGCAACCCGCACCTGTCCCCATTCCATATTGCGCCGACGAGACGATCAATATTGGACCACGGCCGGGCGGGGTCGAAGCGTTGATCAGTGTCACACCGCAGGCGGGGCTGTTGCATATCACGGACCATGAAGGTGTACTGCAAGACCGAGAAATGCCCTACGAATTGACCGATTCCGCCGGACATCGGTTAGGTGAGGGGCTTTTGTTACCCGGCACCCATGCCATTCCCGATCCGGGGTTGAGCAGCGGTACCTACATCCTGTACTTCCACGGCACGGGCCGGTTCGCGTGGTTCGTGATCACATCGGCTCCTTGAGCCCACATCTGCCCAAACAACTCAATCAACCCACAAGCCATGCGCAACACTATCCTGACTCTTTTCAGCCTGCTGCCTTTCCTTGCCGCAGGCCAGTGCGGGGTGTTCTACCGCTACCACCCGTTCGGCACCTGCACGGAAGGGTGGGTGGACATTAGTTGCAGTACTCCGATGGATTCGATCGTTTGGTCCACGGGTGATGTCATGCTGACGTTAGGGTCTTCACCCGCCCTTCCGCCGGGCACGCATACATGGCAGGTGTATAGCAGTGGAGAGGTGATACAGACCGGGGAGGTGGAGATGGAGCAGTTGGAGTGGCAGATAGCAGATGCACACCTCACGTGGACCGGCGGCGGGGCCATGATCTCGGTAGGGGCGGTGGAGGTCCCATACTGCACTTCCATGTCCCAGACACCCTGTTGTGTGCCTGTTGACAGCCTCACGTACTTGCGTTTGGTGCAGGATGGTGCCACGGAGATGGTCACGGAGTCCTGCTACGGTTGCACCGGGTACAACTGGGGCGATGGACCATGCGGATATCCGGGCGCATCATGGTTCGCGAATGTTCCAACAGGCCATACATACACCGTCCGCCTGTATGATCTGGCATGTGGCAACGTGATCGACCTCCAAGCGATGATGGTGGCACACAGTTGCGACAACCTCGCGCTATCGATCGAGGAGGTCGGTACGGAACCCGACGCCATGATGGGCGAAGTACACCTTTTGGAGGCCGTGCCCGATGCCACCGAACCACTCCCGTTGCAGGGTACTGTGGCCGGTACGGCACAGCTACTCCGCGGGCTTGAGGGATTTGAGCTGGTGGGCGACGTGTTCAATGGCGTGGCCACCGCTTCGTGGACGGGCCTGGACACCGGCTACTACCGTGTTTCGTTCATCCCTGATGCACAGTGCAACCATGTGACGCAGGTGGTGCATGTGTCCACATCCACCTCCATCGGCCGAGAAACGCAAGCGCCCGGTGCCGCGTTGCAGGTGGGCCTTACGGAGGACCCGGAGAGGATCATGGTGCGTACGACGCAAGGCACCGCCACCCATGTGGAGATGCTGGATGCGCTTGGCCGCAAGGTGCCCATTCGCAAACTCGCCGACGGCTCCTACCACATCGGTGCCGCAGTTCCGGGCACGTATCTCCTGCGCGCGATGGTGTCCGGGACCATGGCGACGGCCAAGTTCATCGTGCCTTGATGAATGGGGCGGACGGGCGTTACACATGCGAACGGTGCGGAGGTCTTCGCGCCGTTCCTACTACTTGGTGTGTCTGAGAACGAAGGGTGCTTCAGCGTTTCGGCTGCTTATCCTGCAACTTGAACCGGATGGGTAGGTTGAAGCTGGTACGCACCACCTTGCCGCCCTGCACGCCGGGTCTCCACGTGGGCATGCTCTTCACCACGCGCAGGGCCTCCTCGCTGCATCCACCGCCGAGGCCGCGCAGCACCTTCGCCTCGCCGATACTGCCGTCACGCTCCACCACGAAGGAGATGATCACGGTGCCCTCGATGTCTTTGTCGATCGCCTCCTCCGGGTACTTCAATTCCTTGCCGATGTACGCGAACAACGCCTCTTTTCCTCCGGGGTATTCAGGCATCTGCTCCACGAGCATGAGCGGCGCGTCGGGGTCGGCGACTGGCGGTACGTCCGGGGCGGCCAGTTCAATGGGGACTATGACATCCTCCTGTGCGAAGAGGGTCGGGGCGGTGAGGAGGGCAAGCGCACCTACGCAGAGGCTTCGACAGATGAACGGGATGGAGCGGAGTTTCATGTGGGGTAGGGCGTTGTGCGCGAAGATCGTGCCAAGGAGGCATTCTGCGCGTAGCCTGTGGCTACGCGCAACAAGACGAACACACCGTAGCCTGTGGCTACGCGCAGATCCCTACCGCGTGAACTTCAACTCGTAACGCGCCGTGTTCCCCCGCTCATCCGTAACCTCCAGCTTGAACATCTTGCTTCCTGACACATCGGTGTACTTGTCGAAGGTGTGCATCAGGGTCTTGGTCTTCGGCTCGTACTCCATCAGCACCCACGCGCCGTCGGTGGTGCCCTTCCACTTGTCCACGCCGCTGAGGTCATCGCTCACCTTCAGGCTGAAACGGGAGCGCCCCTTCATGTCGGCCTTCAGGTCCACGTTGGTGATCACCGGGGGCACGGTATCCACCATCACCGTGTAACTGCCGAAGGAGCGCACGCTGGCGGACACGGCCCCGTTGGCGTATGTGCCGCCCTCGGCCTTGGTGCCGCCACCGTCCGCGATGCGCACCACCAGCGCCTTGCTCTGCCGGGCTTCAGGCAGACCGGGCACGTCGATCCGTACCGTGGCGCTGGTCTGGAGCGGTGTGAGCGGGTCGTGCAGCACGTGCAGGGGTGCCACCGCACGGGCGGGCGCGGGCTTGCGTTCGTAGCGCACGTAGGCATCATCGTACAGCGCCAGCGCAGGCACCGTCAGCGTAACGCCCTCCTCCTTCAGCACGTTCTCAGTATCGTAGCGGAACAGGCTTCCGGCCGGTTCGGCGGGCACCCATGCACTGGCTTCGGCAGCGGTGGCGCCCTTCAGCGTGAAGGTCAGTTCGCTCACATTGCCGTTGGCATCCGTGGCCTTGAACCGCACGTGGCGTTGCTGGCCGGGTTCCAGCGCGATCTGCCCTTGGGCGGCCTCCTTGCCGTAGATGCGCAACTTGTCGTTCGGCTGTTTGTAGCAGCGGTGGTACTCCATCTTGCTGCCTTTGAACAAGGCATAGTCCATGTGCGCGTTGCAGTAGCGCGTGGTGTTGAAGTCGATCTCATCGAACAGCACGCTGAAGGTGGGCACGCTGTCCACGAAGAGTTCGATGCGGCGCACCCCGCACTTGGCGGCCAGCCCATCGTAACGGTCAAAGGTGTTCAGGGCCAGTCCGATGGTGCCGTAGGCCGTGGGCACGGCATCGCCCTTCAGCTTGTAGCGGCCATCGCCGCCCTCCGTGGCGAAACCCTTGGCCTTGGCGGGGTAGGGGCCGATCAGCGAACTGTCGTTCAACGGGTACAGCCGCACGCCGAGCATCTCCGGCTTCACCTTGTCCGGCACCTCGATCCCCAGCGCCTCGGGATCCAGCGCGTGCTGATCGCCGGTGCGGCGCAGCTCGAAGTGCAGGTGGGGGCCGCCGCTGCCGCCGGTATTGCCGCTGAGGGCGATCACATCACCCTGTTTCACGGGCACGGCGCCCTTGTCGGGGTACAGGTCTATGCTGAAATCCTTCTGGCGGTATTGGGCATCGAGGCACACCTTCGCCACGGGGCCTTGCAGCACTTGCAGGTGGGCATAGACCGAAGTGTACCCGTCGGCATGGTCGATGTACACCGCCTTGCCGTAGCCCCACGGGCTGATTTTGATCCGGCTCACCCATCCATCGGCCACGGCCTTCACCGGCAGTCCTTCGCGCCCTCCCGTGCGGATATCGAGGCCAGAATGGAAATGATCGCCGCGCGGCTCCATGAAATTCCCGCTCAGGTCGATGGCATGATCCATGGGGGAGATGTATCGCCCAGGGGGTTGGGACCAGGCCGTGCTCCATGACAACAAGCTGACCAACAGCATTTTATACTTAGTGGGAAGCATCCATCCACCGGGGATCGCCGGTGTGCCGTGAAGAGAGGATCGGATCATATAAGGCGCGCAAGCTATGCCCAGGCCTTCCGCACGGCGAAAGTCGCGAACCCTACCGATGAACACCTTGACGTTCAAACAAACAGGGAGGATCAATGGCTTGTGATCCTATCTTTGATCCCGGACCATGTACGGTCCCTGTCCAGTTGATGAACACGCACGCCGACCGATTGCAAGCTGTGCAGGAGCGGATCTCCCACCTGGTGCGGGAGTATGGAACGCTTCGTCGCAAGGCAACGGAACTTGAGGCCGAGGTACGCGACCACCACCGCAAGGAGGAGGTGTTGCGGGCCCGCGTGACCGAGCTGGAACGGGAGAACGAAGTCCTACGGAAAGGGCGCTCCGCTGGTGGCGGAACGACCGATCCGGGAACGAAGGAACGGATCGATGAACTGGTACACGAAATAGACCAATGCTTAGCGCTGTTGAAGGCGTAGGAGCGAAGTCTCCCGGAACCATGGAAGAACGATCGATCAGGGTTGAACTCGCGGGCCGCGCCTACCCCCTTACGATACAGGCATCGGAGGAGGTGAACGTGCGTCGCGCCGTGGAGGAGATCAATGAGAGCATATCCCGGTTGAAGGCGAGCTATCCGCTCACTGACAAGCAGGACCTGTTGGCGATGGCGGCCTTGGAGGTCGCGGTACGTGCGTTGAACACCTCTGCCACCAGGCAGGAGGCAGAAGCGGACTCGGCCTTGGCGGCCATCGAACACATGCTCGCCGATCTTCGGATGTAGACCCACCTTCGCCCCGGAGCGGGCCCGACGTATGGCCGCACATGGTCCACTTAACATAAGTGGACGACATGGAAATGACGAGCATTCTGATCGGAGTCCTAACCGGCCTGGTGGCCGGAGGTGCGATCGTATACCTGGTGCTGAACAGCGCGATGAAGAAGCGCAGCATGGGCATCATCAAAGAAGCTGAAGTACAGGCCGAAGCCTTGAAGAAGGAGAAGATCGTGCAGGCCAAGGAGAAATTCCTTCAACTGAAGGAAGAGCACGAAAAAGAGGTCCGGGAACGTGATCGGACCATCAACCAGGCGCAGGAGAAGGCCAAGCAACGCGAACAGCAGCTAAGCCGCCAGCAGCAGGAACTGGGCAACAAGGAGAAACAGGTGGACAGACTGAAGGAAGACCTTCAGCAGAAGCTCACCGGGTTGGAACGGCGACGGGAGGAGACCGAGAAGATGCATGCCAAGCAGGTGCAGATGCTGGAGAGCATCAGCGGGCTCAACGCCGAGGATGCGAAGAAACACTTGGTGGACTCCTTGAAGGACGAAGCGCGCACGGCGGCCATGGCCACCATCAAGGACATCCAGGAGGAGGCCAAGCTCACGGCCAACAAGGAGGCCAAACGGATCGTGATCCAGACCATCCAGCGGGTGGCCACCGAGCATGCGGTGGAGAACAGCGTGAGCGTCTTCCATATCGAGAACGACGATGTGAAGGGCCGGATCATCGGTCGCGAGGGCCGGAACATCCGCACCTTGGAAGAGATGACCGGTGTGGAGATCGTGGTGGACGACACCCCTGGCGCCATCATCCTGAGCTGTTTCGACGCGGTACGCCGCGAAGTGGCCCGCCTCGCCTTGCACCAACTGGTGAAGGACGGCCGCATCCATCCGGCGCGGATCGAGGAGATCGTGGCCAAGACCAAGAAACACCTGGAAGAAGAGATCATGGAGGTGGGCAAACGCACCTGCATCGACCTGGGCATCCATGGCCTGCATAGCGAACTGATCCGGATGGTGGGTCGCATGAAATACCGCAGCTCCTACGGCCAGAACCTGCTGCAACACAGCCGCGAGGTGGCCAACCTAAGCGCCATCATGGCCGCCGAGCTGGGACTGAACCCCAAAGCGGCCAAACGCGCGGGCCTGCTGCACGATATCGGCAAAGTGCCCGACGAGGAGCCCGAACTGCCGCACGCCCTGCTGGGCATGAAGCTGGCCGAGAAGTATGGGGAGAAGCCCGATGTGTGCAACGCCATCGGTGCCCACCACGACGAGATCGAGATGACCACGCTGCTGTCGCCGATCATTCAGGCCTGCGACGCCATCAGCGGAGCACGCCCCGGTGCACGGCGCGAGGCCACCGAAGCCTACATCCAACGCCTGAAGGACCTGGAAAGCCTCGCTATGAGCTACAATGGGGTGACCAAGGCGTTCGCCATCCAGGCCGGTCGCGAACTCCGGGTGATGGTGGAGAGCGAACGCATCAGCGACCAGCAGAGCGACGAGATGAGCCTGAGCATCGCCGACCGGATCATGAACGAGATGACCTACCCCGGCCAGGTGAAGATCACCGTGATCCGCGAGAAGCGGAGCGTCGCGGTGGCCAAGTGACGGAACAGGCTCATACACGAGACAAGGGGAGGGGTTGTCCGTACCGAGGGCAGCCCCTTCTTGCTGACCGGGACCCTCCCTGCGCGATCCACGAACCTGCGGAAGTGCCATGAACCAAGACGCACGCCACCAGGACATCTCCAAGGCCATACCACTGGAAGCCATCTTTCAATGGGAAGTGCGCAGCTGGTCGAGGGCGTTGCCCTTGTGGACCAAGCACCTCCCTCGCCACCGACCGGCGACCGCTTTGGGCATCGGAGAACGAGAGGGCGGATCGAGCTTGTGGCTGGCCGGTCAAGGCTTCGACGTGGTATGCACGGACCTACGCACGTTCCCCGCGGAGACCGCCGCGCTGCACCGGAACTTTGGCGTAAGCGATCGTATCACATACCAACAGGCGGATGCCACGGCCCTGCCCTTCGCCGATGGAACATTCGACCTGGTCATCTTCAAAAGCGTGATCGGCGCGTTAGGGACCAAAGAGCGGCAGTCACGGGCCATTCGTGAGATGCACCGCGTACTGAGGCCGGGGGGAGTCCTCCTCTTCGCGGAGAACTTGCAAGGCACGTGGGCACATGGCTGGCTGAGAAGGAGGTATGTGGCCTGGAGCGGTTATTGGCGCTACCTCCATCCCCAGGAGGACCGCGACCTCTTCACCGCCTTTGCCAAAGTGTACGAGGGCACCACCGGGCTCCTCTCCAGCTTAGGGCGTTCGGCCTGGCAACGCGATCTTCTGGCCCGTGTCGATGGCCTCCTCATGCCGTTGACCCCGCGCACCATGCGCACCATCTGGTACGGGGTGGCGATCAAGGCTTGATCATGGAAATCCTTCATGTGGACACCGCACGGCAACTGGCCACCCCGCTACCTTTGGTGCGGTTCCTGGCATGAGGCACCATCCGAACGAACGCATGAGCTATAAGCATCCTCGGCATATCCTGGTCACCGGTGGAGCGGGATTCATCGGTAGCCACGTATGTGATGCGTTGCTGGCCGAAGGGCACACGGTGCGATGTCTGGACAATCTGGCCACGAGCCGGCAGGCCAACATCGCACACCTCGAGGGCCTGCCGGAGTTCGAATTCATGGAGGGCGACATCCGGTCCGAGGCGGACTGCGCGCAGGCGGTGCGTGGGGTGGAAGGCGTGGTACACTTGGCGGCATTGGGGTCGGTACCGCGCTCCATCAAAGACCCACTGGCCACCCATGCCACCAACCTCACCGGCTTCCTCAATATCCTGGAGGCCGTACGGTTCGAAGGTGTGAAGCGCCTGGTGTATGCATCAAGCTCCAGCGTTTACGGGGATTCCAAGGAGTTGCCCAAACGGGAGCCGAACATCGGCCTACCGCTCTCGCCATACGCGGTAACGAAACTGACCAACGAGGTGTATGCCCAGCTCTACACCCGGCTGCATGGGTTGGACACCATCGGTCTTCGGTTCTTCAACGTGTTCGGCGAGCGCCAGGATCCGCAGGGGCCTTACGCGGCTGCCATCCCGAAGTTCATCCAGGCCTTTCTGCAGCATAAGTCACCACAGATCCACGGCGACGGTCAACAGTCGCGGGACTTCACCTACGTGGGCAATGTGGCCCAAGTGATCGTGCAAGCCTTGGAGGTGAAGGATCCCCGGTGCGTAGGGCAGGTGTTCAACGTGGCCTACGGCGAACGCACCACGTTGATGCGATTGGTGGAGACCCTGCGCAATGAGCTGGCCACCGTGGATCCGTCCATCGCCAAGGTGGAGGTGGAGTTCGTGGCCGAACGGGCTGGGGACATCCGCGATTCGTTGGCCGACATCAGCCGGGCGAAGGAGTTGCTGGGCTACACCCCGACACTGGACCTGCGGGCGGGTTTGCGCAAGGCCGTACCCTGGTACGTGAAGCACTGGGGCTGATCAGGGCACACCCCTCGGGCTCCACCACGAACGCATCGCCGTCCATGGCGATCAACGCATCGATGGCATGGACCAACTGCGGATCCGGCGGTCGTCGCTGGCGGTGATCAATTGCTCACCACACCAAATGGCGGCATTGACCGAATGGGTATGACCGCTGCGGTCGCGTTGCGACCGGGCCACGGGATCGAGCGTCGCAAGGTCCCAGACCTTCACCAGCGCATCGCGGCCCGCTGTGTAAAGGAAACGACCATGGGGGTCTACGGAGACCACATACACCGACCCTTTGTGCGCAGGCACGGCATGGAGCGGTGAGCCATCCTCGCGCCAGGCCTTCAGCACACCATCCTTCCCGCCGGTCAACAGCACCGGCTTGGTCGGATGCATGCACACCCCGTAGGCCCCGCCCGGATGACCATCGGCCTCCACCATGCCATTGAACGAACCGGTATCGAGGATACGCACCATACCATCGCCACAAGCCACGGCGAGGCGCCCCTCGTTGAGCAGGGTGATATCGCGGAGCTTCTCCGCGCACAAGGCGATGGAACGCTGCTGTACGAGCCGCGCCATTCCTTCCCCCGCCCATTGCCAGACACTCAGGACACCATCGCCACCCGCGCAGGCCAACAGCCCATTCCCGAGCGGAACGATCCTGAAGATCCCCTTCTGGTGAACGTGTTCGACCTGCGCCTCCACGCCGCTCCCCAGGTCGATCACCAGAAGGCGACCGCTACCACATCCGATCAGCAGTGCTTGCCGGTGCGCATCGAGGGCCATGCTGTACACGGGTTCGCCCACCATGGCCACGGCCCGGCCTTCTTCTGGCCGGTTCAGTTCCCAACGCACCACCACACCATCGCCACCTGCGCTCAGGAACGCACCCTCGCCAGCCTTGCAAAGGGCGTAGACCGAAGCTCTGTGACCTTGGAACACATCCGTGGATCGGAGTAGGACACCCATGGCGGTGCAAGTTGGCGAACGTGAAGCAATGCGGGGCATGGTGATCGGCGTGGGATCACACCTCGAACCGCAGTCGTTTCAACAGCCGGGAATCGTCGAGGTAGTAGCTCACGGAATAAGAGCCGTGGGGCCAGCCCCGAACGGTCACCACCAGCTCCATGGAATAGGTTCCCGGCCCCAGGTAGCGCGGCTTCCCGATGGTGTATACCAACCGGCCACCGGCATCGTGGATCAACGCGGTGATCCTACCTTGGGTATTCAGTTCAAAGTGGACCGTGCCCTGCATGGTGGTGGGGAGCGCCGAGAAGACCTGCCCATCCTCGGTGGGTGGCGCATAGGACAAGCCGTACCAGGGCACTTCACGACCGGTGAGGTCGGCCACGAACTGGCGCAAGGAGATGGCGGCGGTGCTTATCGCAGCGATGGTATGTGCATTGGCCACGGCCCAAACGGCGGCCTGTGCATCATCCGGGTTGATCTTGTTCCGTACCAGATGATCGGCCAGCCGCACCCATGCCGGACACGCCAGCCCCAGGGAGGAGAATGGCACGCCCGCACTTGGTGAACGATCGCCACTCTCCACACAGAACGCCCTACAGGTGGCACGGTGCGTACCGCGTGGCGCGAGCCGGACCGGGACCCGATCCACGATCATCAGATCCTGGCCTTCTGGATCGCTGTTCTTCATGAGCCAACCTGCAGGTATGGTGGTCTCCAGCGGCCGATCGGTATGGTTCACCAGTTCCACCATCAGACATTCGTTCGTATGGCCACCCAACCCTTGTCCGCGGAGGGTGACCGCTCCGGCCATCAGCACCTCATCGAGCGGGACGGTCTCCACAGGAGGTGGTGCGACAGACGGGCCGAGCGGCCAAAGGAGGGACAGGAGGAGCACGCGATCCATGCCGTTGTCGTTTTCGAGACAACGGTGGCGTGGTCCGGATCCGTATATCACCACCGCTTGCGATCGGTCCACGCGAAGGTCCATTCAGGGGTGCGCAGCTGATCGCCATCACCCTCGATGTACCACGCGCCCAGGTCCGGTCGCTGAAGGTTCTTCAACACATGGATCCGCTGAGCGGGCATATAGCTCTGGGCCAGGAGAAAGGCGCAGCGACCATCGCTCATCCGGGCCACGTCCACCACGATCACCGCATGGCCTGGGCTTCCTCCATGGATGAAGACATCACCCGCCTCGATGGGTTCCTCGGCCACCGCCTTCAACTCCCGGCTCAAGCTCAGCGTTCCGGCATAGGTGAACACCACTTCAAGATAGGCCAGGAGAGCCGCATGCGACCTGTCCGGCGCAGCAGAAAGCACCCACGAACAGGTGTTCCCAACGACCTTGATCCGCTCGCCGTTCATCCACCGTTCCAACGAGGTCCGGAACCCGTTGGTGAATTGGAAGTGGATCTCGCTGATCCGACCTTGTGCGAAGAGGTGTTCCGCACGTAAGCGGATCACGGCATCGGCACACTGTTGCAGATCTTTGGTACCCACGCTCAAGTCCACCACGGCGGCATGGACATCCTGCCGCGACTTCTGGGCTCCGCTGTAGGTAAGCACTGGGGAACCCGCAGGGAGCAAGGGCAACGCGCGCAGGTAGGCCGCGAAGGAGCCTTCGGCCGGGGTACTGCGCACAGCCCCCTGCGGGGTTGGGAACCGCTGTTCGATCGGGGTGGAGCTGGACACGGCCAAGGCCCAGCAGAGGAACACCAGGATGCTCATGTACTCGGTAATGCGTGCGCCAGGGGATGGTAACACCTCTCCGCCGACCAGGGGAGGATCCATCGGCGTGTCCTGGACCGGTGTGGTACGCGGGAGGGCGGATCGCCAGGAATGGGCCTGGAACGTACGCGACCGTGGACCTTAGCGCCTGTTGGGCACCTCCTGAATGAAGAACGCCGAGACTACTTTCCGGTCCCGTCCCATGATCATCGCGTAGCGGTGTCCACGGGATCCATTCGAGGTACCCTTTAGGCGAAGTTCGGGCGAAGAAGAGGCCGGGGGCGCGTTTATGGAGATCCCCAACAGAACCTCAGTGCTTGACCGGATCCGCGGACTTGTTCGAGGGCTTGTAGCCGAACAGGCGATTGTCCTTGATCATGTTGTCCACATACGGTGGAACCAGCGTCTCCCAGCCGCTCTTGCCCTGGCGGATCAGGTCGAGCACCTGCCTGCTGAAGATATGCAGCACCTCGGGGTCGAAGGTGTTGATATCCACGATGCGCTTGTTGAAGAGGAGGTAGTCGTACAATGGCTTCAGGCGCGGATGGACCGGCATGTTGGCCGTTGTCATGATCTCATCATTCTCCTTCTCCCTGCTGGGGTACACGTAGATCTTCAGGTCCCGGGTGAAGAGGATACCGAACGCCTCGAGCATACCTCCGTTGAGGTTGCGGTAGTACCGCTCGTCGAACACGTCGATCAGGTTGTTCACGCCGAGGATCACCCCCATGCGCGCCTTGGTGAACCGGCTGAAGTACTCGATCAGCTTGTAATACTCCTGGTAGTTGCTGATGAGCACGGTCTGGCCCAGGGAGCAGAGGATGTCGGCCCGATCGATGAAATCCTTCTCGTCCACATCACCGGTATCGGCCCGCAGGTTGTTCAAGGTGATCTCGAAGAGCACTTGGAGGTTCTGCCGGTCCACACGCTGTTCCTTGATGAACATGTTGTAGCCGTTCATGATCATATCGATGTTGACCTTGGTGACCGGCCTGAAGCTGCCTCTGATGGCGAGGATGTTCTTCTTGTACAGGGCTTCACTGGCCTGGAGATTCTGTCCGTCGGGACCGAAGAGCACGGCATCGGTGTATCCTCGTTTCACCAGCTGTAGGCTTAGCAGGCGGTTATCCACCTGGGCGAAGGCCGGTCCGTTCATCTGGATCATGTCCACCTCCACCACGTGTCGGCTCACATTGTCGTAAAGGGCCGTCATGATCATCCTCGGATCATGGTGGTGCATGAGGCATCCATACAACAAGTTCACGCCGACCACGCCAATGGTCTCTTGTTGCAAGCTGATGTCCGGGTCATGCAAGCGCACGTGGATGATGACATCGTTGGTGGGCCCATCGGCGACGGTCTGGAAGCGAACACCGATCCAGCCATGCCCGCCATGTGGCCGGTCGAACGTGCTGCCGGCCACGGTATTGGCGAACGTGAAGAACTTCTTGGTGGGATGGTCCGCCCTGGAGAGGCGCTCGGTGATCAGCCGGTACTCGTGCCGAAGCATGTTATTGAGCCGGCTTTCACACACGAAGCGATTCCCAGGTTCCTTCCCATAGATGGCATTGCTGAAATCCTTGTCGTAGGCGCTCATCGCCTTAGCGATGGTCTGCGAGGCGCCACCGACCCTGAAGAAGTGGCGCACGGTCTCCTGTCCAACGCCGATCTCGGCGAAAGTGCCGTACAGGTCGCGGTCCATGTTGATCCGCCGCGCCTTCTGGGCGGGGCTCAAGGGAACGTGATCTGGATCCTGTACGATCATAGGCTCGGTCTTGTGTGGGTTCGCTGGAACGAGGAGGGGACGGTGGTCCGGAGGCAGGGGGGCGGGGTGGGGAGGGGCGCAAAAGACCTCACCCGTACTTCCACCTTGGCCACGATCGGCATTCCTCTCATCGCGGGTCGCTGTTGGAGGCTTGGAACAACAAGCCCATTCTCAGCAGGTACAAAAATAGCCTCCAGTCCCCCAGCCACCTATGAGGAAGGCCACCCTTCCGGATGGCCTTGATCATGACCGTGCACGGTGTATTCAGCGCATATCGTTCACCTCCACGCCTGGATATTTGGCTTTATCGAAGGTGAACAGGGCGTCGGCAAGTTCGGGGTTGGCGGTGAACTTCTTCAGGTTGTACGTCACCTGGTTCCCATCCTTGTAGAGCACTTGGATACTTTTGGGTTCCACCTTGGCCTTGTCCACCACCAGCACCACGGTGTGGAAGGCCTTCTTACCCGGTTCGATGGGGAAGAGCTTGATCGTCTGCACCACCGCGCCAGCGGCATCGGGCTTCTCATCCACGAAGGTGCTCTTGAAACCCTTCTCGTATTGGGTGAACAGCTTGCTAGGATCCAGCTCCTGATCCATATCGGCCGGGTCGCTCAGGTTCACCTCGTTGGCGTCCTTGTTGTAGGTATAGAGGGTGGTGCCGTCGTTGATGATGGTGTTCTTGTCGAGCACCAGGCGGAACTTCTTGCCCTTCACCTTCATGGACCCTTCCTGTTTCACATCCAACTTGTCCTTGGTGTTCTGGAGTCGGCTGCTGAAATCGGCTTCGAAGCTGGCCCAGGTCTTCGCCTTGGCCATGAGCTTGTCCATCACGGCTTTGCTACGGGCATCGTCCTGGGCATGTACGCCAAGAGCCAGCGCGATCGAACAGACGGTGAGCAGAATGGTCCTTTTCATGGATGCGAAACTAACACAGGTGCTTAGGCAAAGGTCGTGCCAAGCGGCAGAGGAGCGCGCCCAAGTCGGTAGGGTCTATTTGTTCCAATCGGGGTTGGCCTTCACGAAGGCCTTGTACTTCTTTCCCCCGAGCATGGTGCCCCGGCACTTCTTCTTCCCACAACGGCATGCCCATGTCTTGAGGAGCTTCGCCGTATAGGGCACCTCGAATTCGAATCCATAGTCGTAGGTGATCTCTTCGCCCGGCTCAATGGCCCGTAGCGCCTCGATGATCACGCGGTCCTTCTTGGGGTCGGGGTTCTTCTTCTTCTCACTGTAGATGTAGGCGACGGCGTTGGGTTCGCAGCTGGTATTGATCCACCGTGCCACGTTACCACGCACGTTGGCGTCCAAGATCCACTCGTCGTTGAGGGTGAAGAGAAAGGTGTGGCCACTGGTCACATCGCCATGGTAGGTCTTGTCAGCATCCTCATGGGACATCATGCGGCCTTTGTATTCGACGATGGCCTCGCCCTTCCGGATGGGGGCGATGGCCACGACACCGTTGCCATGGATGGGCGAACGGCGTTTCTTGATCTTCAGTGTGGTCGGCAGTTTGGGCATGGTAGGAGTAGGGCCACACCGCGAAACCGGGTGTGTGGCGGGCCGCGAAGATCGTTGATCCGATGGTGCGTCCGACACGGTGGTGGACGAGCCACCGAGCCGAGGGCGGTGAAAGGCCCTCAGAAGTAGAGCTTCACCACGAACACGGCCGTGATCACACAGGCCAGGTCGGCGAGCAGCATGATACCGAGGGTGTACCGGCTATCCTTCACGTTGACACTGCCGAAATAGAGCGCCACCACGTAGAAGGTGGTCTCGGCCGCACCCTGGAAGAGGCAGGCGAGCTGGCCGGTGATGCTGTCCGGCCCATAGGTCTTCATGGCATCGAGCATGAACCCCCGCGAGCCACCGGCACTGAACGGCCTCATCAAGGCCACCGGAATGGCATCGATCACCTGCTTGTCCACCCCCACGAACGCCAACGACCAGGAAAGGCCGTCCATGACGATGCCCATGAGACCACTGTTGCGGAAGATGCTGAGCGCGGCGAGCATGGCCAGCATGTAGGGCAGCACGCGCAGGCCGGTGGTGAAGCCGTCCTTGGCACCATGCACGAAGCTGTCGAACATGTTGGTGCCCTTCTCGGTGAAGTAGCGTTCCACGAGGAAGGCGTAGCCCACGATAAGGCCGATGATCACCAGCAGCATGCCGTTGCTGAGGTTGTCGGTGAAGTGGAACTTGGCGGCTCCGGCCAGGCCACTGATGTAGGCCATGAGGCCGCCGATCACCACGCTTACCCCGAGCACCCCGAGCATCACCGGGAGGTTGAACAGGTTGATCCGCTGCTTGGCGGCCACCAGGAACAACGCCACCAAGGTGCCCACGAAGCTGGTGATGATGCAGGGGATCATGATATCGGCCGGGTTGGCGGCGCCTTGTGCGGCCCGATAGCCGATGATGCTGGTGGGCAACAGGGTGAGGCCTGCCGCGTGCAGGCACAGGAACATGATCTGGCTGTTGGTGGCGCGGTCCTTCTGCGGATTGTCCTCCTGCATGCTTTCCATGGCCTTCAGGCCGAACGGTGTGGCGGCGCTGTCCAAACCGAGGAAATTGGCGGCGAAGTTCAAGGTCATGAAGCCATAGGCCGGATGGTCCCTGCGCAGCTCCGGGAACACCCGATGGAAGATGGGGGAGAGCAGGCGTGCCACCTTCTCCATGGCACGCGAATCAATCAACAGGTTGAGCAGGCCGCAGAAGAAGGTGAGGTAACCGATCAGTGGCAGCCACAGGTCGGTGATGGTGTTCCGGCAGGTGGCGAAGAGCCCATCGGCGGGCTGCACGCCCACGCTCTTCACCAATGTGCCGCTCTTGCTGATCGCATACGTCGTATCGCCCTGTTGAATGGGGCCGGATGACCGCAAAGCGGTTACCAGGACATGGCCCGGAATGGCCGTGGTATCCACTTCGGCCACCACCAGTGGATCCCCTTGTTCACCATTGATCAGGCTACCCAAGCTGTACTGCCTGCCGGTGCCCAGCAGAATGAGCACGTAGCCGATGCTGAGCAGCAGGATGAAGGTCCAGAAGCGACTGAGGGCCATGTCCACAAAGGACAAGCGGAAGGCGCGGTGTTAAGCTTGTGGCGGGGGCTCTTGTTGAACAGAGCGATGTGGATGGGGCTACCGCGGCTTGCTGGCGACCATGCCATAGACCATGGGGATCCTGCCTTCAAGGCCTTGGATCCGATACAAGCCATCGGCACCTTGGATCGTGTTCCTGAAGCAGTTATGCGGAGAACCATCCCGCTCCACGAACCGATCTACCCGTAGGCCCGCCGCGTGCAACGCGGTGTGCACCTCGGCCAGGTCGTGGTTCCAGGAGTAGGAGGTGAGTTTCACACCGGCATCACGGTCCGCATAGGACCCTTGCTCTTCCTCCACGATCAGCTGCCGATTGAAGTAGGGGTAGGCCACCCTGCTGAATTCGTTATCGAACATCCAGACCACGGGGTGGAACTCCACGATCACGAACCTGCCGCCGGGACGGAGGTAACGGAAGATGTTATTCGCCCAGGCGGAAAGCTCGGGGATCCACCCGATGGTACCATAGCTGGTGAAGACCAGATCGGACCGGCCATCGAGAAAGGGCTGGTGGTCCACCACGTTAGCGACCACCCAATCGGCCTGGAGTCCGCACCGGTCGGTCAATTTCCGCGCCTCGGTGATGGCCTCGTCCGCGATGTCCAGGCCGGTGACGCGGGCCCCTCTACGGGCCAAGGCAAGCGTATCCTGTCCGAAGTGGCACTGCAGGTGCAACACGTCCAAGCCCGCAACATCCCCCAGAAGCTCCAGTTCAATGGCGTTCAACGGGTCGTGGCCTGCGATGAACCCATCCACATCGTAGAAGGCCGAGCCCACATGAAGTTTGGTGCGTTCATTCCATGCCTGCCGGTTGGCCGTGAAGTATTCCGAGGGATCACCCATGGCACGAAACTACCGCACCTGGTGCCAGCCCCGGCCCGATCGGGCGCACGCGGCACTAGCGGTCGGCAGCATGCCGATCTTCGCCGGCCACAAGATGGCCCGTAATTTTGAGCGGGATGAACCACCGCACACGCCAGGTCTGATGCCGACGAAGAAGCACCTGCGGATCCTGTGGTGGGCCATGGTCATAGGAGGCCCTGCCGTGCTCAAGCTCTTCTTCCTACGGGCCGACCAGGTTTTCGAGACGTACACGGCAGCCTTGGACCTTGTGGCCACGGGACAGTTCGGGCACCACTACTTCGGCACCTGGGACCGCTCGTTCCAACTTCCTGTCCATACGGCACTGGTGGCACTGTTCCATCTGGTCGGCCTCGGAACCACTTCGACCCTGGTCTTCCAGGTGGGGTGTGGCGCGCTCACAGCCCTGTTGGTCCACCGCATGGCCCTGCATCTCCTACGTGGCACCTCGTACGCAGGTGGCGTTGCCTGGGTCTCTGCCTTGCTCACCGGGCTGAACCCGTTCATGGCCTATTACCAGGTCCGCATGGTCCACCCGTTCGCCTGGGACACGCTGTTGGCCATCGCGCTTTTGTACGGTTCGTTGACAGCCGACCCGGCACGGCGCCCCACGGTGGTGGCGCTCTTCGCGTTGGGCGGGCTCGCCCTGCTCAACCGGCCTACGCTCGGGGTGTTCCTGCTCCCCTTCGCCCTGCGGCACACCCGGTCCATGCTATCCATGTGGCGCCCTATGTCCCTGGCGGTGCTATTCCTCTTGCTCTTCGGTCCGCTCGGGGGCTGGGTCATCCGGAACCACGCGGTCACCGGGCGGTACCAGATCACCTCCGTTACCGATCAACTCATCTGGATCGGGCTGCAGGAAAGCACAGAAGGAGCGGGACACCTGGCCGATGGCCGCAGTTACTGGCACTTGCTCTGCCCAGCGGAATGCGTGCTCATGTTCAGCATGGACACCCCGGAGCGTTCGGCGTTCTTCAAAGCGAAATGGGAGGCGGAGACCCGGGCGGACCCCAGCCTCCGCTGGCGGATGCTCGGGGTGAAGCTCCGCAACTTCTGGCTCTTCCGGTCCCATGCGGGGCTGGGCCACACAACGGCCATGGCCTGGGGTGTGGTCCTGTTCAAATGGTATGCGGCAGCACTTCTGCTCCTGCTGCTGGCCCAGGCGGTGGTGTTCCGGCATCCGGGGCTGTTGCTGGTGATCACCTCCGTGGCGGCCCTATCGCTGATCCAGTGCATGTTCTACTTCGAGACGCGGCACCGGCTATTGGCCGAGCCCTTGTTGATGATGGTGGGCGTAGCGACCATGGCCATGCTCCTGGACCGGTGGCGAAGGCGACCAGGAAAGGGTGTCATTCACGCTTGAGGGAGGGGGAAGTACCTTCGCGGTTCCTATTCCAACATCCATGAAACGAACCGTTCTTTTCGCGCTCAGCGCAGCGCTGCTGCTGGGCTCCTGTGTCTCGAAGAAGAAGTACACGGCCATCCAGGCCTCCAACGAGACCTTGAAGACCAAGTTGGACGAGGCCAACCGTGCCCTGGGCGACTGCAACAGCCAGCGCTCCATACTCGATGCCCGGCTGGCCGAGATGGAGAACAAGAACCAGCACCTGAAGGACCAGGTGAACCAGTTGAACAACACCAATGCCGCCCTGCTCAATAACGTGAGCCAGATGGCCACCCTTTCGGCCAAGGAGGCACAGAACCTGGAGAAGTCGTTGGAACAGATCAAGGAACAGGACCTGCGCATCCGCAGCCTGAACGAGGCGCTGAGCAAGAAGGACTCGGTGACCTTGGCGCTGGTGGTGAACCTGAAGAGCTCGTTGGGCAACCTGAACGATACCGACGTGGTGGTGAACGTGGAGAAGAGCGTGGTGTTCATCTCGTTGAGCGACAAGATGGTCTTCACCAGCGGCAGCACCACCATCTCGCCCCGTGCGAAGGAAGTGCTCTCCAAAGTGGCCACCGTGGTGAACGCCAAGCCGGATATGGAGGTGCTGGTCGAAGGACATACGGACAATGTGCCGGTGAGCAAGGAGTGCATCAAGGATAACTGGGACCTGAGCGTGCAGCGCGCGGTGGCCATCACCCGGGTACTTCAGAAGGACTATGGTGTGGATCCAGCGCGTATCACCGCTGGTGGAAGGAGCGAGTATGTGCCGTTGGTGGACAACGACACCCCGGAGCATCGGAGCACCAACCGCCGCACCCGGATCGTGATCCTGCCGAAGATGGACCAGTTCTATGGCATGATCGAGCAAGGCCTCAAGCAGGCCAGCGAACTCTCGAAGTGATCCAATTCGAAGCAACGAGCCGCGCCCTGCGCGGCTCGTTGCTTTCTGCCCTATCCGACGGACCGCAGGAGGCGTTCGACCTGGAGGTAATGCCGTTCCTGATGCGCCAAGGGGAACCGGATCGCATCGCCGGCCTTGAAACGGACCAATGGCCCCAGACTGCTGGTGACCCTGACCTTGTTCAGATCCGTGGTCGATGCCTGTTCGAGCAGGTGGATGAACCGGTCGCACAGATCCACGAACCGCCCGATGCTCTGGAGCGAAGCCCCGCGCTGTCGTGCGGGATCGAATAGTTTCATCGTGCGCATCTTCCACCGGATGGCGCCATCGGCCTGTGGCTTGAGGCCCTCGGTGAACCAGTTGCCGATCCACCCCGGACGGAACTCGGGGTTGGCGCGGTAGCGAGCGGCCTTGCGGGCGAATTGCGCTTCAAGCCCACGCACATAGATGCCGCTGCTCAGGTTCAGGTGTTCGAACACCTCCAGTACGTTCCAAGCCTCGGGCGCAGGCCGGTACAACAACCTTTCCGCGGGCATATGTTGCAAGGCCTGTACACGGGCACGTTGCGCCAACAGGGTGCTGCGCGCTTCTTCGATCAACCTACGGACCTCCATAAGGGCAAAGGAACCATGGCCACCGACATGGGCCACTTGATCTGGATCAAGAACGGCGCCTGCGCAGTCGGCTGAACGTTTCCGGGGTCATACGGAGGTAACTGGCGATATCCTTCTGGGAGGCCAATTGCAGCAGATGCGGACTGCGTTCCACCAAGCGGTCGTAGCGCTCTTCCGCGCTCATGCTCAACTGCTCGATCTCGCGCAGCGCCCGACCCACCAGCAGCTCCTCCAGGATCAACCGCCCGAAGCGCTCCATCACCGGCAGCTCGCGGAAAAGACGTTGAAGATCGTCGTATCGGATGCCCCAGAGCACCGAATCCGTCATGGCCAATACATCGAAGCGGGCCGGTGTACGGGTCACGAACGAAGTGTACTCTCCGCTCCAACTGCCATCGTAGGCGAACCCCACACAGATGTCGTTACCATCGTGCGGGAAGGAAAGCCTTTGCACGCCGGTCTGCACGATGTAGAAATACTGCTCCACCTGGCCCACCATACAGATGTACGCACCGCGCGAGAAGGCATGCTCCCGCCAACAGGGTGCGATCGCATCCCGGTCCGCTGGGGAAAGTCCCACATATCGTTCGATCGTACGCCAGACGATCTCCATGCGCTGTTCTTCTGATGCGCAACGAAGATCGGCATTGAAGACCGAACGCCGGAATGCTCCTGAACGCGCACCTGATCGGAACACCATACTGGCCACCACCCGGAAACCATGGGCGAGCGGGATCGTCTTTCCCACAGCGGATCACCACCAGGAGAACGGGTACGAACGGCATGGTCCAAAGTAGAACGCCGGAACACAGCGACCCACCATCTGGAGCCCGATCGTACCCGCCCCCCTCCGAAATCCACGCCATCGGATAGGGGTATTCCAGAGGGCCGTTGTCATACGGGTAGACCGGCTATTCCGGTCGTCTACTACACCATGCGGAATGCACTGACCATCACCCTGTTCTCCCTCTCTATCATGCTCATGACGGCCTGTCGCAAGGACGAGATCCGCGGCTCGGGCATCATCACCACGGAATACCGGTCGGTAGGTACTTTCATGAACGTACGCATCGAAGGCCCCATCCGGGCCCATCTGCGCCAAGCCCCGACACACCAGGTCGCCGTGCGGACCGATGCCAACGTACGATCGATGGTACGCACCATCGTATCGGACAATACGCTCACCCTCACCTTGGCTCCGGGCAACTATGGGGATGGCATTCGGTTCGAGGTCACCGTGGATATGCCCACGGTAGGTCGGCTGATCCATAATGGTGTGCACGAAGCACAAGTCTCCGGGTTCTTCGGCCTCAGCCATCTTGAGGTGGTGAACAACGGGGTGGCTGATATCGACTTGCACGGCTCGGTCCGGAACCTCCAGGTCACCCAGCATGGGGTGGGCCGAGTGAGTGCACAAGCCATGCCTGCCGACACTTGCCAAGCCGGTCTCAGTGGTGTTGGCTCCCTGGAGGTGCGGGTCCACGACCTGCTGCACGGCTATCTGAGCGGGGTCGGTAGCATCTACTACCACGGCACCCCCGTGGTGGACATCACCGATACCGGAGTGGGCAACGTGATCCGGGTGGACTGATCATGTGCGGCCCGGGCGTGGGCATCAGACTATGATCCCGTAACAGGACCGGCACACTTGCACTCACCCCTAAGGATGGACCGTAGCGCGAGGCGAAGCCAAGTGTCGCGACAGGGATCCTTCGGAACGATGCATCCCACAGCCCCATTCCCGTGTTTATGGCATGGATCCGAGCGCCCTATTCCATAGCTCCTCCCGAGGTGTTCGAGGATCGCAGGGGGCGGAGGAATAGGGGAGAACGTGGCTCAACCGACATCCCCGGGCGAGCTTTGGGCGCCACACCATCTCCGAACGCAACAGGCTGCACCGTTGAGTGCAGCCTGTTGCGTTCGGAGATATGGAGTTGCTTACCGCGTTGCCACTTTGGTCACGTTCTTTTTGTCGTACACGTACACGAAGTTGCCGTCGGTGCTCATGGTGGTCACGGCGCCGGTGCGGGCCTTGAACTCCTTGAAGGTGCAATTGTCCAGGTCGAAGCATGCGATGTCGGCCTTGGCGGTCTTGAGGATCATGCGGTCGCCCTCCACCTCTTCCAGGTCCGCCTTCTTGTACTTGCCACTGGCCACGGCCTCGCCGGTGTTCATGTTGAAGGTGCTCACCCCTTTGTCGCCCACCACCACGATCACGTCCTTGTAGGTCATGATCTGATCGGCGTTCCCAACACCACCCTTGGCCACGGGTACCACGAACTTCTCGGCACCGGTCTTCACATCCATGCTGTAGAGTTCCTTGCCGCTGCACACCACGAACTGGTCGCCCACCACCACGGCGTTGGTGATGCCCTTGCGGAAGCGTTCGCTATCCCAGGCCAGGCTGCCATCGGCGGTATTGAACGCCTGCACCCCGTTGGGCTTCACGTTCGGACGCCAAATGCGCCACTCTTCGGTGATCACGTACGAACCGTCCGGCTGGCGCTCCCGCTTGTAGATGTACGCCTGGCATTCCACGTTGCCACCGATCTGGAGCACCACACGGTCGCCCACCACGTACATGTTGGGGATGGCTCGTGCCTCCTTGATCTCGGGGCTGGTCCACAGCAGTTTCCCGCTGTTACGGTCGTACTTCTTCACATACTGGCTCTTCTTGTTGCTCATGTCCAGCACGTAGAGGTCGTCACCCACGATCACCGGATCGGCCACGGCGTGGTACACCCCGAATTTTTTCGCTCCGGCCGGGGCCCCCACGATCTTATCGGGGGTGTAGTCGAAAGCCGCGGTGTAGATGTTGGCACCGGTGTTCAAGTCATAGACCTGCATGCCGTTCATGCGCAGGAACACCTTGTCGCCCACCACATCCAGGTCGTACAGGAACTCCTTGCTGATCACCTTGCGTTCGGCACGGCCGATATAGGTGTTCTCCCACAGGATGTTGCCGTTGGCCAGGTCGATCTTCACGATCTGGTTCTTGAACCCGGTGAACAGCGCGGCCAGGTTGCCGGGAACGAAGTTCACCATCACCAGTTTGCCGTCGGGGGTGGCCACATATTGCCCTGCCACACCTTTGAACTTGTCGGTGCTCCAGAGCTCTTCGCCGGTCTTGGCCTTCACGAACACCAGGCGCTCCTTCAGCGAGATCGCGAAGCCGTCCTTCTCGGGGATGTACACCACGTTCTCATCGGAGAGGTTCTGGTACTTGTCGGTGCTCCACAGCATCTTGCCGGTGGCCAGCTCCAGCACGGCGATCTGGTCCTTGCCCATCTTGCGGTCGAAGAGGAACACGGCATCGCTCTCCCAGAAGGGGATCAGCTCGTCCACCTTGCTGAGCTTAGGGGTAAGGTCCTTGTACCGGCCGGTCCACTTGGTGGCACCGGTCTTGTTGTCGAACACGGTCATCTCCTTGTCGTCGGCGGAGTAGCTGTAGCCGCGCTCTTCGGTTCCCGTTCCGGTGTAGTCGAAACGATGCTCCAGTTTAGTTTCCCAAACCGTGGACATTTCTTCCTGGGCGTAGAGTCCGATGGTCACGGACATCAGCAGGGGAGTGAGTATCTTCTTCATGGCAATGTGTTGGGTGGTTCGTTCTATCGCGGTATGGCGTTCAGGTCGAAGGTGTGCTCAATGCGGTACTGGCGGCCCTTGGGCATTTTGAAGGGCATCTGCGAAAGGTGGATCAGGTCCTTGAACCGGTTCTGGGAGCGTATGTCATGGCTCTCTGCGCTGACCACGAATACACTGCTGATGTCTCCTTTTTCGCGGAAGCTCACCTGTAGTACATACCGTCCGATGAGGTTCTCCTTCACGATGGCCTCGTACAACTCCGACCCTGGCCGCAGCGAGGCATCGAGGGCTTCCGAGGCCCGGGCGAGGATCGTTTCCTTATCCTCGATCAGTTCCTTCTTCTGGGCATGGGCGCCGTAGGTGAAGGCGATTGCGAGTATCCATACGAAGAGGTATCTCATGGTGCGTAGGTCCATTCGATCAGTTTGCTACCGAAGGTCATCAGCAGCCTCCCGCCGGGGTGGCTTCCGTCTCCACCACCTGCGAGGATCACGAAGCTTGTACGTGCATCACTCCACTTCTCCTCGTTCTCCTTTTGGTGTAGGAAGAGTCGTTCATCGATCACGAATCTCCCAAGCATGGAGGACGACCCACGGTCGTAGACATGTACTTCGAGCTTCCATCCCTTCTGGCTACCCATGGCGAACAAGAGGTTCTTCGGGTCGGCACAGAATGTCGGCTCATAGATCGCATGGCTGGGAAATGAGGCACGGCCCATCACACCGGTAGTGGGGTCGGCCACGTCCACGTAGCTCAAGGACCGATCCGGGTTTGCGCTTTTGTGCGTGCCGGGCCGGGCGTGGATCCAGAGTTCCTTCCCTCCAGGACTGTACTCCACGCGGAAGATCTTATCAAAGAGTTCGGCCACGGTGGCGACCGGTCGGCCTGTGACCAAGTCGTACGAGACCACCACCTGACCGGCCTTTTGCGCCGCTTTGATCACCTTCTTGTCATTGCGCACCGAGGGGATCGAGGTCAATTCCTCCACGGTGGGCCGGTGCGCCACCGCTATACGGTCACCCTGGGGCGAGACCGCCATGGCGGTCCCTTTTCGACCCATTCCGGGCATCGATTCCTGCGTGCCGGTGAGAAGGTCCGTGGCGAGAACACCATCATCATTCACGCTATAGAGCGATCTTCCATCGGCCGACAAGGCACACGCATATGCACGCTGGTCCTTCACCAGCATCACCCCCGAATGGAGGTCCACCACGGCGAACCGGTGAGGTTGGGGGTCGTCGCTGGAATGCCCGAGGTACTCGATCTCTTCCAACAGCAACAGCTTCCCCTCCACATTGAAGGAAGCCCGCGATCCGGCCTTCCAATCGCCCACGTCGATGCTTCGTTGCAAGGTGAGACTCTGTGCATCGACCAGCAGCAGCGGATATGAACCTGTACCACTGATCGCGATGGTTCGGCCATCTGGCGAGAGTTCCGCCCACGAATGGATGTGGTCTGCCGCAATGCCGACCGTAGCCGGAACGATCAAACGATACACCTGGTCCGTGCCTTGGCCCATGGCGCATGGCAGGAAGGAGCCCGTGACACCGAACACCAACAGAATCCGTTCGATCCTTCTCATGGTGCGTAGGTCCATTCGATCAGGCGGTTGCCGAACGTCATCAACATGCGCTTCCCATCGGGGAGGAACACGAGCGAGAGCCTCCCGTCGCTGGGGAACTCGGCCTTGGTGAACATCTTCTCGAAAAGCCGGTAGCTCAACACAAAGCGATCCTTCATCACACCGGAGGCCCTGTCGTAGAGATGCAACTCCATGAACTTGCCGTTCTGGCTTCCTATGGCGAAGAGCTTGCCGTCCGGGCTGATGCGGAAGTCGGGTTCGTACAAGGCAAGCGAGGGGAAGGTGGTGCGCTTCATGGTGTTCGTCGCCGCATCGGCCACGCTCACATAACTCTGGTTCGGGTTGGGGTTGCCGCTTTTTCGCGTGTGCGGCTTGGCGTGGATCCACAGGTCTTTCCCGTCGGGGCTGTATTCAAGGCGGAACACTTTGTCAAAGAGTTCGTCCAGCGTGGCGATCGGGGTCAAGGAATTCCGATCGTAAATGGTGATGACCTGGCCGATCTTCTCGGCAGCCTTCAGTGCCTTTTTGTCATTGCGCAGGGTGGTGAGGTTCGCCAGTTCGGCGCGCATGGGCCGGTGCGCCACGGCGATGCGTTGGCCATCGCTGCTCACGGCCACGGCGTTGCCGGTGCGCTCCAAGGGTGTAGTGGTGCGCTTTCCCGTTCCGATGTCGTGCAAGTGAAGGCCATCCTTACCGAGTGTGACCACAGTTCGCTCATCGGGCGTTATCGCTGCGGCGTACAGCTCATCGAAGGAGGCCACGGCCTTCTTCGTGGTGCGGTCCACTACCTCGTACTTAATGGGGCGGTCTTTGTTGGGTGCATAGTCCAGATAGAAGAGCTGCTGCAGCAACAGGTACTTGCCGGTGTGGCTGAAACGCGCACGCGAGCCTGCATACCAATTACCGATGTCCATTTCCTGCACGTTGAGCTCATCATCCACCGCGAAGGAGCGGTACGGGAACCCTTGTGTGGAAGAAAGGCCGATGGTCTTGTTGTCGGGTGCCACGTCGACCCAGCAGGTGAGGTAGCCGGACATCGTTTCCTGCCCGCCCACCTTCAGGATACGGTATTGCTGTCCGTCCTCCTGCCCGAAGGCCGCCAAGGTCAGGAGACCAGCCAAAGCTGCAATGATCAACGCCGCGAACGAGACGTTCAGGTCATTCTTCAGCGTGGTATGGGAGGGCACGTTCGTAGGGTTGGGCAAAACTGCCCCTTCCTACGTGAAATGCCTCTACGTGAGTTACCGTGTTCTACTACGGTACATACCGCAGCCTATCCGCCCCCCGGGCATTATCCGTTACTCCACCACGGCCCGTGCGGTCATCGTACGGCCATCCGCATCCGTGGCGCGCACCACGTAGCAGCCGGTGGCGAGGCCGGCCAGGTCCACCGGGCCGAACGGAGCGCCCAACCAAGCGGTACGCACCACACGCCCACTGGCATCGGCGATGACGATGCCGACTTCGCCTCGGCCGCCCTGCATGGCAATGAACAGCTTACCCGTGGTTGGCACGGGATACAGTTTCAGTACGGTGACCGTCGAGAGCTCCGCCATGCCCGTGGTCAGGTCATCATCGGGAACGCCCATGGAAGCCACGAACAGGCGGCCTCCCTGTGGCAGCGTGATATCCCCGAACTGTGCGTTCCACGAGACATAGTGCCCACCGATCACCAGCGGGCCGTCCACGCGCTTGTCGATGCAGGTGGCACGCTCATCGCCTCCGCCACCAGCCGTGATCACGAAGGCTGCGCCACCTTGCGGTTCGCTGCGCGTTACGAAGAGGTCCTGCGAAGTGCTGTTGTTGAAGGTATTCACCGCGATGGTGTCGAACATCGCCTGCCGGTAGAAACAGCCGGTCCAGTACGCGGCACCGAGCCCGTCGGCCACCACGCCAAGGCCGAGGTCCTCGCCGGTGTGCCCGGCCTGCTGCACCCAGGTCAAGGTGCCATCGCTGGTGAAGCGCGCGAGGTAGGCGTTCTTGTACCGGCCGTACTGCCCGAGGTTGGTGCCCATCCAGTCCACGTTGTTGTAAATGTTGCCGGTGAAGTACACATGCCCATCGGCCGCCACCGACACGTCGCGGCCGTACAGGTCGCCGAAGGACGAGCTCACCGTGTGGGCCCAGCTCGCACCGCCGTCGTAGGCCCGCTTGCGCATGAAGGTGCCCACGTACGGGTTCTGTTGCGGACGGATGTATCCCGTCAGGTAGGCATTGCCTGCGGCGTCCAGATCCATGCCGTACGCACCGTAATCGCCGGAGCTGCCACCGATCATGTTCGCATCCACCAGCGCGCCGGATCCGGCGTTGTAGCGCACGATGAACGGATTGTAGATGCCTGCCGTGTTCGTCAGCACCGTGCCGCTGAAGTTCGCCGTGTTGTTCAGCACCCCGCCGAGGTAGGCGATGCCGTTGATGCCCACCGCCACCGTATAGGCGTAGCTGTTGCCCGCGGCACGCCGGTACCATTGCACGTTCCCCGCGAGGTCGAACTTCACCAAGGTGGCGCCCGCCGTAGCGGGGCCGGGAATGCTCGTACCGGTCCAGTCCACGGTATCGCGGAACATGGCGGCGGCGTAGGCGTTCCCGGCGGCATCCACGGCAAGGTCGTTCAGCTCATCATCGTACGCACCACCGATGGCGTGCATCCACAACACGTTCCCTTGGGCATCCAGCCGCGCAAGGAAACCGTCCCAGCCGCCGTGCGTCACCAGCGTATCGGCCGTGGTGCGCAACGTATCGTTGAACTCCCCGCAAACAAGGGCACCCTCATCGGGAAGTGCCGCCACCGCTTCGATGCGCGACTGGCCCGTGGTGAAGAACGGCGTGACCCACCGCCACGTCTGGCAGAAGGAAAGCACGGGATGCAGGAGAACGAAGAACAGCAGGGCGCAGCGCATGGGCGAATGGATGTGGTCCGGTGCAATGTACACACCGGGTCCGCAGATGTTCATCCGCGCTGTTGCACATCTCTTCCCGTGATCCACCCAACGCTGCTACTTCCCGATGCAGAATCGTCCGAATATGCTCCCTAGAAGATCGTCTGGTGCGATGCGCCCGGTGATCTCGCCCAAGTGGTGCTGCGCCCGCCTGAGGTCGATCGCGAGCAGTTCGCCACTGACACCAGTTCCAATGGCTTCTTTCGCATCAAGCAATGCCGACCGGGCCTTGGTTAGCGCATCCACGTGTCGGGCATTGGTCACCACAATATCACCAGGTCCGTTCTGAAGCGCACGCACATGGGCCAGAAAAGCCTCCTTCAAGGCCTCGACCCCCTGTCCTGTACGTGCCGAGATAGCGATGGTGCCTTCCTTGACCAGCACACCGGGCACATCGCACTTGTTCAGGACGGGCAACACCCGGGGGCCGGGGCCGATGCGCTGCTGAAGAAGGCTTGCATCGGTGTGCAACGCTCCCTCGGACATGCGTGAGGCATCGGCTAACAACACCACCAGACTCGCTTCCGCGGCCTTTTTATAGCTCCGTTCGATACCAAGTTGCTCCACGGTATCGGTGGTGCGGCGCAGGCCCGCCGTGTCGATGAACCGGAACAGTACGCCGCCCACGGTCATGGTCTCCTCCACGGTATCGCGTGTGGTGCCGGGGATATCGCTCACGATGGCCCGATCCTCCTGGAGCAAGGCATTCAGAAGGGTGCTCTTACCACTGTTCGGAGCACCCACGATGGCCACGGGGATCCCTTGTTTGATGGCGTTCCCATATCGGAAACTATCGATCAACTCACCGCTCATGTCCGCCAGACGGTCCAATAGGGCCAGCAGCTCCACCCGTTGTGCGAACTCCACATCCTCCTCTCCGAAATCCAGTTCCAGTTCGATCAACGCGGCGAAATCGATCAGCTGTTGGCGCAGTTCCTCGATGCGCGCGCCGAACCCGCCGCGCAACTGTTGCAGTGCAAGGCGATGCTGGGCAGCGCTCTGGCTCGCGATCAGATCGGCCACGGCCTCGGCCTGGCTCAGGTCCAACTTACGGTTCAAGAAGGCCCGCTGCGTGAATTCGCCAGGGAGAGCGGTACGTGCGCCCGCGTCCAGCATGGCTTGAAGCACGCGCTGCTGGATGTATGTGGACCCGTGAACGCTCACCTCCACCACATCCTCTCCGGTATAGCTGTTCGGACCCGGGAAGAAGGTGATCACGGCCTCATCGATCTGCCCATCGAGATCGATCACCGGAACGAAATAGGCGTGGCGGGCGAGTGGCTCCAAGGGCAGGGAGGGGGCCAGGCGCTCCACCACGGGATAGGCCTTGGGCCCGCTGAGGCGCAACAAGGCGATGGCTCCCACACCTGGGGCCGTACTCAGGGCAGCGATGGTATCCGAGGCCTGCATCAAGCGTTCAGTCGTTCAATGGCCACAAATATGGATGGAACGGGCACAAAGATCCGGAACTTTGCGCCCCCGGCCTAAGGAAACTGGAATGAGCAAGGTTAAACAACGGTATGACCGATTGCCATATCCCACGGTGGTGGTGATCGGTGGTGGATTCGCCGGCCTGGAAGTGATCCGCGGCCTCGACGGCAAGCCCTTCAAAGTACTGCTGCTGGACAAGCAGAACCATCACTGCTTCCAGCCTCTATTGTACCAAGTGGCCACGGCCAGCCTCAGCGCCGACAGCATCGCCCATCCGTTCCGCCGCACCGTGGCCCCCATGGACAACGTGGCGTTCCGCATGTGCACCGTGCAGCGCGTGGACCCAGCAGCCAAGTTGGTCCACACCGACCGGGGCAGCTTCGGTTACGACAAGCTGATCATCGCCACGGGGAGCACCACCAACTTCTTCAACAATGCGCGCATGGAACAGGAAGCCATGCAGCTGAAGAGCATTTCACAGGCACTGGACATCCGGAGCGACTTCCTCCAGGACTTCGAGTCGGCCTTGTACGCACAGGACGAAGCTGGTCAGCGCCGGTACCTCAACTTCATCATCGTAGGAGCGGGCCCCACCGGAGTGGAAATGGCGGGCGCATTGGCCGAGATCCGCCGCACCGTGCTCAAACGCGAATACCGCGAACTGGAGAGCGAACGGATGCAGATCTGGTTGGTCGATGGCAACGACCGTGTGTTGAACAGTTTCAGCGAAGCGAGCAGCGCCCAGGCGCTGCGCTACCTGAAGGACATGGGCGTGCATGTGAAGCTCAACGCCCGGGTGGTCTCCTACGACGGTGAGCAGGTGGTGTTCATGGATGGCACCACCATGGAGGCGAACACCCTGCTCTGGGCAGCTGGTGTCAAGGGGGCGCTGATCCCCGGCCTGGAGGCCGCGGAAGTGCCCAAGGCCAACCGGTATCGTGTGGACCGTACCAATCGCCTCGAAGGGTTCCCCGACATCCATGTCCTCGGCGACGTAGCACTGATGAGCGAAGAAGGGCGGTGGGAGCGAGGACATCCGCAAGTGGCGCCGGCAGCGGTGCAGCAAGCCAAGCTTCTGGTGCGGAACCTGGTCCGGGAGGCCGAAGGCAAGGCACTGCTCCCCTTCGCCTACCGCGATAAGGGAAGCATGGCCACGATCGGTCGTTACAAAGCGGTTGTGGACGTGGGCAGGCTCCATTTCGGCGGGCTCATCGCTTGGCTCGGTTGGATGTTCGTACACCTGATGTCGTTGGTGGGCTATCGGAACCGTCTCCAGGTCCTGTTCAACTGGGCATGGAAGTACATGAGCTGGAAGAACACGATCCGCCTGATCATTAGGCCATACGTACGAAAGGCCACACCGGTGGAATGATCACGTGTCCGCTGATTCATGGATCATGAGGGCCATCCATGGGTGCAGCGGCACACCTTGCTCATCCAAGCTTAACGCGGTGCGCCTCGGATGACCTCTGGCCGGTCCTTCCCACCACGGCATACCCACCGCCCCGTTACCTTCGCCGCACCATGTCCGTCGATCCCGCCATGTTCCAAGATAGACTGCAAGCTCTTCTGGCTCCCGCACTCCAAGCCGCGTTCCAACGATCATTCAACCATGAGCTGGATCCACGAAACATAGGGTTCCAACACACGCGCCCGGAGTTCGAGGGAGACCTCACCATCAACGTGTTCCCCTTCCTGAAGATCAGCGGTATGGGGCCGGAGCAGACGGCAAAGGTCATTGGCGACCACCTCGTGGCGAACGTGGAAGAAGTGGTGCGCTACAACGTGGTCAAAGGATTCCTCAACATCGTGATCGGCGACACCTACTGGCTCCAGTTCCTTCAGGAAGTGGCCGGGAAGGATCTGCTCGCGCTTCCGTCGTCGGGAAAGAAAGTGATGGTGGAGTACGCCAGTCCGAACACCAACAAACCGCTGCACCTCGGGCACCTCCGGAACATCTTCCTGGGCTGGAGCGTGAGCCGTATCCTGGAAGCGGCGGGCAACGAGGTGATCAAGGTACAGGTGATCAACGACCGCGGTATCCACATCTGCAAGAGCATGCTGGCCTGGCAGAAGCGTGGTCAAGGCGAGACACCCGCCACATCGGGACTCAAGGGCGACAAGCTGGTGGGGAAGTACTACGTGGAATTCGACAAGATGTACCGTGCAGAGGTACAGGAACGGATGGCAGCAGGAAGTAGCAAGGAAGATGCGGAGAAGAGCGCACCGATCCTGCTCGAAGCCCAGGAGATGCTGCGAAAATGGGAGGCGAACGACCCCGAGGTGCGCGCCTTGTGGCAGCTGATGAACGGCTGGGTCTACGAAGGGTTCAACGCCACCTATGCACGTATCGGGGTGGACTTCGACAAGAACTACTACGAGAGCCAGACCTACGTATTGGGCAAGGCCGATGTGCTCGAGGGCCTGTCGAAAGGAGTGTTCTACGAGAAGGATGGTGCGGTATGGGTGGACAACACCGCCGATGGGCTTGACGAGAAAGTGCTGCTCCGCCGGGATGGCACCAGCGTGTACATGACCCAGGACATCGGCACGGCGATCAAGCGTTTCGAGGAATTCCCAGGCCTGTCCAAGCTCATCTATACCGTGGGCAACGAGCAGGACTACCACTTCAAGGTGCTGTTCCTCATCCTCAAGAAGCTCGGCTTCACATGGGCCAGCGAGCTCTTCCACCTGAGCTACGGCATGGTGGACCTGCCCAGTGGGAAGATGAAAAGCCGCGAAGGCACCGTGGTGGATGCCGATGACCTGATCCAGGAAGTGGTGGATGCGGCCCGGGCGGTGACCACCGAACTCGGCAAGCTGGACGACTTCAATACGGAGGAGAAGAACGCGCTGTTCGAGATGATCGGCCTGGCCGCCTTGAAATACTTCCTGCTGAAGGTCGACCCGAAGAAGCGGATGCTCTTCGACCCAGCGGCCAGCATCGACATGCAGGGCCACACGGGACCGTTCATCCAATACACCTACGCACGGATCAGAAGCCTGTTGCGAAAGGCCGGTGAGGGAGCACCCAGCGCACCCGTGATCCACCACACCCTGCTGCCCGAAGAACGCGTCGTGGTGAAGCTCCTGCACCAGTTCCCCGCTGTGCTCCACGAGGCCGCCACCCGGCTGGACCCATCCTCCGTGGCGAACCACACCTACGAATTGGTGAAAGCGTACAATGGCTTCTACCAGACCGTACCCGTGCTGAAGGAGGAGGATCCCGCCAAGCGCGCGTTCCGCCTCCAGCTCAGTGATCGTGTTGCGACCGCCACGAAGAAGGCCATGTGGTGCTTGGGTATCGAGGTACCGGAGCGGATGTGAGCCCGATCAGAACTTCGGGCACGGCACCACCTTGTGCCTACGGGCCTTGGCTTTGCGCGGCCATTCGTAGATCAGGCTCAGCTCGTGGGCACCGGCGCTCTTCATGGTGAGCTTGCTGATGGTGATGTCGTAGCTGTAGGTGATCCGTAGCTGCTTCTCGGTCTCGAACCCGGCCATGAGGATCATGGCCTCGCTGTTGCTGTAGCCCTTCTGGTACGCTTTGGCGATGGGCAGCCCCCGGTACCAAACACCTCCGCTGATCCTGTTGTGCTCAATGTAACCTCCAACGTCGAGCTGATCCCATTTGCCTTGCGCCTTGTAGTGCGCCGCAAGGGTCATCCGGGTCTCGCTGCGGATCAACTTGTGTCCATCCAGCGGGAATCTGTACCCGACATGCACCGTGGTCCGTACCGGAACGTTGGCCACACCATCCACCATCAGGCTCGTATTGGGCCGGTTGAGATGGTTGAAGGAAGCCCCTGCCCAGAACTGTTCGCTATAGTACAAGCCACCGGCGGCCAGATCGAGGTAGCTGGTATTGGGCACCATGGAAGCCTCCACGGACGTGGGGGCGTTATCACGGATCACCTGATCCGCGAACAGATAGCCATCGGGCGAAACGCTGCGCAGGGTATAGCCCGGCCTGATCCCGAACCGGATCGCCTGGCGCCGGTTGAGGCGTGCCTCATAACTATAGCTCATCGCAATGGTGGTGAACGAAAGGCCGAACGAGCCGGCCTTATCGCGCATCACGAAACCACCCAGCCCACTATGCGCTCCGGCGAAATTGTGGTCGTAGGCGAAGGAATAGGTCTCATAGCCGGGCTGTACACCGGGCCATTGCAACCGGTAGTTCAACGCCACGCGGTCCTGGAAGGTATTGCCGGTCAACGCGGGATTCAGGTACTGCGAAGCCGCATAGAACTGCGAGAACTGCGGATCCTGGGCCACGAGGTCCACGGTCCAAGCGAGCGATAGCAGGATGTACGCGTGTCGCAGTGCCTTCATCGGAACAGGGTAAGATCACTCAGCTTCTCCACGGTCTTGCCGTCCACGAACCGGAACCAGGTCTGCACCACGTACACATCCTGTGGGCTGATCTGCCCACGGTAGTATCCGTCCCACCCGATATTCAGGTCGGTGCTCTCGAAGATCAATTCGCCCCACCGGTTGAAGACCCGCATGCGGAAGTCCTTCACGAAGCGCACGAACGGGTAGAACACATCATTGCTCAGATCGCCCGTGACCCAGTTGCCACCATTGCCATTGCTTTGGTCCCCCCCGGGACCATTGGGGTTCGGCGTGAACGCCGTGGGGAGTACCACATCGTATACCGGTGTGATCGTGATGTTCTGGATCGCGGACGCGTCACAACCATGGTTGTCCACGACGACAAGCTCCACCTCGAACGTGCCGATGTCGCTGAAGGTGTAGCTCGGGTTCATCACCGAACTGGTGCCACCATCGCCGAACACCCAATCGTAACCCACGATGGTACCCGTGCTCTGATCGGTGAAGTCCACGTTGGCCGCATCGATGTTGGTGGAATACGTGGATGCCGTGAACGCGGCCGTGGGTGGTGCATAGGCGCGGACCAGCCCCGGCGTGGTGCTGGAACTGGTGCAGCCCAAGGGTGTGGTCACGGTGAGGCCCACGGTATAGGTTCCTTGCGGGTAGGTCACCAGTGGTGCCGTCATATGGCTGGTTTGTCCGTTCCCGAGCGTCCAGGTGTGCGTGACGTTACCGAGGTTCAGATCGGGGAACTGCACCGTAAGGGGGGCGCAACCTTCGGCGATCACCGGTGGCAACTGGAACGATGGTGCGTGTTCCAAACGCAAGGCGATGATGCGCTCGCGGTGATCCCCACAGGCATCGGTGACCGTTACGACGATGTCCTGATCCGCTTGGATAGGCACCGCGTAGGGGCCGGTCCCGCTATAGCCGAAAGGCGACCAGCTGAATGCCACGGCGGCCGGGTATCCGGTAAGGGAGGCGCCCACGGTGGCCACACCACCCGTGCACGTGGTGGTATCGCCGTAGGTGCTGAACGTGGCCGTCTCGAGATCGAGCACCGTTACATGCACCGGGGTGGTGGGCCCGGCGCATCCGGCCTGATCCACCACGGTCAGTTGGATGGTCTGCGATACGGCGAATGCCAGTTGCACCGATGAATTACTTCCATACCCTCCCCAGTTGAAGAGGTATCCGCCGGCACCACCCGTAGCGCTGGCCTGATAGGTATGTACCGCATTCACACACACGGTATCCGGTGCATCCACCGCGACCACCATGGGTTCGGGTTCTTGCACGGCATGGGTCACTTGGGCGGTGCAACCATGCCCATCGGTCACCGTGGCCGTATAGGATCCTGCGACCAGACCGGAAAGGATGGACCCGGCAGCGCCATTGCTCCAGGCAATGGTGTACGCCGGGGTGCCACCCTGCACATCCAACACGATGCTGCCGTTAGCACCACCGTGGCAGCTCACATCGGTGCCGTTCACTTGGGCCACGACCAAGACCTGGGGTTCTCCGATGGTGGTCGAGAGCGTGGTATCGCACCCCAGGGCGTCGGTCACCGTCACCGCATAGGTACCTGCACCCAGTCCGGTGGCGGTAGCGGTGGTCTGCCCCAAAGCATCATTCCACTGATACGTTGTACCGGGCAAGTCTGGTGTGAAGGCGATACTGCCGTTCGCCTCACCGTAGCACAACGCGTTGGTCGCGGTGAGTGCCGCACTAAGGAAGCTGTTGGAAAGAGCGATATGGACCACATCACTCGCCGGAGGGCAGGTGGTGTTGCCCACCGTGGTGAGCGTGAGATCCACACCACCGGCCAACACCTCCGCGGATGAAGGCATGTATTGGATGGACAGGCCATTGCCCAGGATGGTGCCACTTCCGCCGGACCACTGGCCTCCGGAAGCGTTCACCACGGATCCGATCAGCGCGATGGGGTAAGCGTTCATGCAACCGATCAGGTCCGGTCCGGCATTGGCCTGGTTGGGTTGCCCAGTAGCGGCGATGGTCCCGGTGGCACTGGCCGGGGCACACCCGTTCACATCGGATACCGTAACGGTGTATGAACCGGCACCGGCGGTGATCGCCGGTGTTTGGGCGCCATTGCTCCAGGTGTAGGTATAGGGTGCGGTACCGCCGGAGGCCACTGCGGTCAAGGTGCCATCGGATACGCCACCACAGGATTCGTTCACACTGGGCAGATCGGCAATGGTGATCGCCATGGGTTCAGCCACCGTCACGGTCATCACCGTATCGCATAGGAATTGATCCGTTACGCGTACCGTATGGTCGCCTGCGGCGACTGCACTGATGGACTGGGTGACCTGGCCTCCTGGCAACCACTGGTAGGTAAGGTCCGTGGCCTGTGTGAGCACGGTGGCGGTACCGGTGGAGGTGCCGTTGCAACTGGCGTTGGTGGTTGCCGTGGTAAGGCCAAGGAAGCTGCGCGGAAGGTTGATCACCAGATCGTCACTGGCCTGTGGGCACACCGTATTGCCCACAGTGGACAAGGACAGCAAGACGGTGCCTGCAGCGATATCGCCAGGACCCGGGGTGTACTGCACAGCGGGGAAGGTCCCACTGAAGGTCCCGTCACCACCGCTCCAAGACCCGCTGGTGGCATTGGTCACGGTTCCGATCAACGCGATGGCACCACTGCCAGGGCACGACACCAGGTCGTTACCGGCCATGGCGGCATTGGGCTGCCCGCTGGCCGTGATGGTGCCTTGTCCGGTTGCCGGGGCACAGCCGTTCATGTCGGTCACCGAAACGGTGTATGTCCCGGCCGTGGCGGTGATCACCGGGCCAACGGATCCGGTATCCCAGGCATAGGTGTAAGGGGCGGTACCTCCGGTGGCCATTGCGGTCAATGTGCCATCACCATCCCCCGCGCACGATTCCGGGGTGGGGGTGATGGAGGTGATGGACAGGGCTTGCGGCGATGCGATCAGCACGGACATGGTGGTATCGCAACCATTGCCATCGGACACGAGCACGGTATAGGTACCAGCACCAAGGCCGGTGGCGGTGGATGACACCTGCGCGGCAGGATCGTTCCAGAGGTAGCTGAACTCGGGTCCGCCCGGCAACACCATCGCCGCGCCATCGGAAGCCCCATGGCAATGCGCGTCGATGCCGCTCACCGCCATCCCCTGGAAACTGTTGAGCAGATCGATCCGCACGGTATCGGAGGCGGGAGGGCATCCCGTGTTCCCACTGGTGGTAAGGACCAGAGTAACGGAGCCTGCTGCGATCTCGGCCGCGGAAGGGGTATAGGTATTGGTGGGCCATGCACCGGACACGGTGCCCGTACCCGAGCTCCAGACCCCACCTGTGGCGTTCGTCACCGATCCGGAAAGAGCGATGGGCCAATCGCCGTGGCATACTTGAAAGTCGTTGCCTGCATTGGCCTGGTTGGGCTGAGCGCCCGCACCGATCACGGCAGGCAGGTCATCTTGCCGACAACCGTTGGCGTCCACCACGGTAACGGAATGCGTGCCCGCACCGGCCGTTATGCTCTGGGTGGAGGCGCCCGTGCTCCAAGTGTAGGTGTACGGTGCGGTACCTGCGGTCACGTTCACGGTGGCCGTACCGTTGCCATCACCCAAGCACGCTTCGTCCACCACGGCGATGGTGGCAGCGAGGCCCGGCAACACCTCGATGGAATATACGTAGGTCTGGAACGCGGGGATCGGACATGCACCATCGTTCACGTTCACGATCACCGGGAAGAAACCGGAGGACCCCGGCTGCGCGGTCCAGCACAACGTAGCGGTGATCGGGTTGGTGCCGGTGTACGTGAAGGTGGCGCCGGGCAGGGTGCTCACCGCATTGGTGAACGCGGTGAGCACATTGGTGGCGTTCGGGTCCGAGATCACCATATCGAAGCAGAAATCGCCGGACTCGCACACCTGGATGGACCGAGGTCCCGTGCTGGTGGCCTGTCCCGAAAGGTTGGTGACCAAGCCCGTGGCGGCATCCGGAGGGATGTTGGAACACGGGTAAGCCACGAACTGCATGTCGCGCATGATGGACCCGATCACATTCCCGTTGGCATCATACTCCGTCACCTGCACCACCACCACCCAGTTACCGGCGGTGTTCAAGGTGAAGTTCATCAGTCCGGTCACCGGATCCAGGGTGATCCCCGGGATGGGCTGTGCAGGGGTGTACGGTACGGTATAGGGCACCGGTGTCCCGTTCACCATCCGCGCTCCGATCAACTGGTAGGAGAGGGAGTCCCCTTCGGCGTCCACCGCACCATAGCTATAGGTCACCGGGTACCCCAGGCACACGTAGGGAATGGCCGTATTGGTGAACGTGGGCGAATCGTTGCACGGTGCATCCGCGCTGTTCAGCACGGATTCGATGTACATGTGGCGTGTACCCGGGTTGGTCAGGTTCACGATGGCGTTGTTGCGATAGATGTTGGTCCAGCTGATCTGCCAACTATCGCAAGGGGGCAGGGTGATGGTGCCGGTATAGGTATACTGCTGGATACCGGGCAGCGAACCTCCGTTGCAGGTGCTGTTCGGGAGCTGGAGGTCACAGAGCTGAGACAGTTCGGTGGCCCCATTATGGGTTACGGTGAGGTTCCTGTTCCCGCAAGGGCTGGTGAGCACCAGGTTGTAGGTGGGATCCACATTGATCCCCGCGCAATCGCGGTACACCACCAACCGGATCCGATACTGGTTCGGACCGATGCACTCCCAGTAGATCTCGCCGCCACTCATGTGGGTGGCCATGGCGCCCATCCCGAACAACAGGAAGGATATCGTGGCAGCAAGGGTCCGGAGCATGATTCGGCGCGGATGAGAGAAAGCGCCCGCATGCTCCTACGGGAGTGTCCGCAGAAAGGTTCCACCACTCCTGAAATATCGTTCAGAAGCCGCGTCGTTGCTGAAAATATCGATCAGCGCACGGTGCCTTCCCGGAGCACCTCGACCAACACGCGGACCAGCTCTTGGCGCTGTGCCGGGGAGGCCCGATCATTGAAATGCACATGCTTGAAACCGAGCATGGTGATCACTTCGATCCGGTGGATACGTTGCTCTTCCGCCGTGGGGAGCACACCCGGATCAGCGGTCGTATCCTCCGCGCGCAGCGAAACAATTCGGGGCACTGCGGTCCGTGGCAAGGGCATGCGCAAGTTGTCCATCGATACCGCTGTATGGACCACTTCCGGGTGCTCTTGTGCCAGCAGCATGCTGATGTCCCCGCCGTTACTATGGCCGATCAGGTCCACCTTGTCGAGGGCCCACGTAGGTTCTTGCACCACCAAGGCTTGGATCACCGCCAGCAGGTCCTGCACACCTCGATCCCAGATCGGTCGGCGCACGGTGCGCGGATCACCGCGCAAGGGCAATGGCGTATCGCCGGGAAGTTCGAGCTGCACGCTCACCACCGCGAACCCCACGTCGGCCAAGCCCTTGGCGATACCACGGAAAAGCAGGTAGGTACCGGGGGCGTTGGCGTTATAGCCATGGCTTATCAGCACCACGGGGCAAGGCACTTCCGCCGGATGCGTGGGCCGCATGATGGCGATCGGTATCCGGCGTTCACGCACCGGATCGTATACCGAGGTGGTGTCCCATCCTTGGACGCTCGGCACCGGTTCAACGTCTTGCGCTGAGAGTACGCTAGGCGTTACGAGCAGCGGACCGATGGAGAGCAGCGCCGCCCGGAGGCATGCCCAAGTTCGATCCAGCATGCGGATCATGCACCCGTGGATGGGGGTGGGGGCACGCCGAGCCGACGCAATGGGAGGCGCTCCGGCTCGCTCAGGATCAAGGGCACGTACTCCACCACGGTATCGGTATGATCCAGGCCGAACGCCGTTTGGTCACGTAGTGCGAAACGTTTGATGAAGAAGTAGGTATCCAACAAAATGTCGTCGGCCACGCTCAGTTCATTCTCCACCGAGAGGAACCGCTCCATCAGGATATAGCGGATGTCCGCAGCGAAATCCTTCTTCTGGAGGGATTCGTACTTGCTCGCGAAGTCCAGTTGATCGCACTCGACCAGGTCCTGCAACACCTGTTTGAAGAGCATGTTGATGCGTGGATGCACCCGGAAACCGAGGTTGAAGTCCACCCGGATCACCTTATCGTCCACCACCTCCTTCACGCGATATTCCATGGTGTGCGGTTCATCCGTCCAGTTCACGTGGATGAACCAGTAGATGTCCGCACGTTTGGGTCTGCGCCGCAGGATGGAGTCGAGGATCTTCCGCTCCACCTCCGCAGGGCTATTGGCCTTGGTGAGGTAGACCAGGTGGGTTGCGAACTTGGGCACTTCCTTATCCCGGCTCAGCTCGGTGATCTCCGGCGCGTAGGTCTGTAGATCTCGGAAATCGAGGTATCGATTGGTGATCTTGCGCGCCTTGTACCACATGAGCATCAGGTTCAACAGGCCCAACACCACCAGCACGAAGCTCAGTCGGTTCACCACCTTCACGCTGTTGGCGATGAAGAACGAGATCTCCATGGTGGCGAACACCGCCAGGATACCCACCACCAACATCCACGGCCAGTGGCGTACGTACCGCAGCCAGATCCCCATGAGGATGGTGGTCATGCCCATGGTGAGGGTGATGAAGAAGCCGTAGACATGCTCCAGTTCACCGCTTTCGCGGAAGGTGAGCATCATGGCCACGCAGCCCACCCAGAGCATCAGGTTCACACTGGGGATATAGATCTGGCCGCGGACATCACTGGGGAACTTGATCTTCACGCGGGGCCAGAAATTCATGCTGATCGCCTCGCTGATCAAGGTGAAGCTGCCGGTGATCACGGCCTGGCTCGCGATGATGGTGGCCAGGGTGGCGATGACCACGCCGGGGATCACGAACCAATCGGGCATCAACGCATAGAAGGGGTTCCGGCCTTGAAGCTGACCTCCGCTCTGGTGCAAGGCCCAAGCCCCCTGGCCCATGTAGTTGATGATCAGCGCCGATTTCACGAAGCCCCAGCTGGCCTGGATGTTCTTGCGCCCCACATGCCCCAGGTCGCTGTACAAGGCCTCGGCTCCGGTGGTGCATAGGAACACCCCACCCAACAGCCAGAACCCGTTGGGATACTCCGAAAGCAACTTAATGGCGTAATGGGGGCTCAATGCCCGCAGGACATCTGGGTACTTGAAGACCAGGAACAGGCCCATGGCCATCAACATGGAGAACCAGGCCCCCATGATCGGACCGAAGGCCGTGCCCACCACCTTGGTGCCGAAGCGTTGGAACAGGAAGATGCAGGAGAGCAGGAAGACCACCACGGCCACCGTGAGATCGCTCCCTGGCTCGAAGAACGTCTCCAACCCCCTGACATTCACCAAGCCTTCCACGGCACTGCTCACCGAGATCGGTGGAGTGATCAGCCCATCGGCCATCATGGTGGCCGCACCGATGGTGGCCGGTATGAAGGCCCACCAGGCATAGCGCCTCACTAATGCATAGAGCGAGAAGATCCCACCTTCACCGCGGTTATCCGCCCGAAGGGTGAGGAAGATGTACTTGATGGTGGTCTGGATGGTGAGGGTCCACACCACACAACTGATGCCCCCGAGGACAAGCAGCTCCGTGATGGGCTTGTCACCCAGGATGGCTTTCATCACGTACAGTGGCGAGGTACCGATATCGCCATAGATGATACCCAGCGCCACGAGCAATCCTGCTGCGGTGACGCGCTGTCTGCGCGGGTCGATGCTCATCGATTCGTGGGGCTCACCCAAGCGTGCGTCGTACCATGGACATGGCGACGGGACGTGCTCCGATCAAGGATGGTGGGGCACAAAGTTCCTGGGTCTTCGCCGCAAATGTAGAAGTGAACGGATCAGTCGCGCAAGCCATTCAGAGATCCTTCCGACCCAGATCCTCGAAGTTCACGTCCGTCCGGCTCGGTGGGTCTTCCACAGCATCTCCCGATGGGGTGGCATCTCGCCTGAACTCCCCGCTGTTCCGCAGTCTTTCGATCTCATCGAAGGCTTCGTGCAAGCCGTCCATGAACTTGTCGAAATCCTCTTTGTAGAGGAAGATCTTGTGCTTGTCGTAGTGGGCAGACCCATCCTCATGGGTGTGCTTCTTGCTTTCCGTGATGGTCAGGAAAAGATCCCGTCCACGGGTACTCTTCACATCGAAGAAATAGGTCCGTTTCCCGGCGCGTACAGCCTTGGAAAATACATCCTCACGATCGTCGTGCATGGTGTTTCGCGGCCCCATTGCCCTAAGGCCCAACCAAATGTAGTAGGGTTTTCGGATCCTCCAAACGAAGCTTCGTCCATCCTACCGGAACCACCGTCAGCAGGAGGGGGGGGGGCGAACACCTTGCCCTCATGCCCCGTTTCAGGAAAGCGGAGGTTCAGCCCTTGTCTCCAACACGGTCGCGCGCCTCTTCCAGCAACTGCTCCTCGTACATGCGTGCGTAGATCCCCTTGCGTTCAACAAGTTCGGCATGCCGTCCCTGTTCCGCCAGGTGACCGTTCTCCAGCACGAGGATCAGGTCCGCATCCCGTACGGTACTGATCCGGTGGCTGATGATCACGGTGGTACGGTCCTTCATCACCGCGCGCAATTCACGCAGGATGGCCTCCTCGGTGGCGGTATCCACGGCGCTCAGCGCATCATCGAAAAGCAGGATGCGCGGTTCGGTGACAATGGCTCGGGCGATGCTCACCCGTTGCTTCTGGCCACCGCTGAGGGTAACGCCACGCTCCCCCACGAAGGTCCCATAGCCCTGTGGAAAGCCCATGATGTCCTGGTGTACCTGTGCTTTCCGGGCCGCTTCCTGGATCCGCTCCAGGTCATCCGCACCCTCGGGCAGTCCGAAAGCGATGTTGTTCCGGATGTCATCGCTGAACAGCAGCACCTCCTGCGGCACGATGCTCAGGTGCGCCCGCAACTTGCCCAGTGCCACCTTGCGGATGGGCACTCCATCGATCAACACCTGTCCGTCGGTGGCATCATACACCCGGCCGATCAGTTCGGCCAGTGTGCTCTTACCGCTTCCCGTATGGCCCACAACGGCCACCGTACCCCCGGCCGGTATCCGGAACGACACCTCGGACAGTGCCTTGATCCCGGTATCGGGGTAGGTGAAGCTCACCTTGTCGAAGGTGATGGCACCTTTCACCTCGGGCAGCTCGTCGGCCTCATCGGTGATGGCGGGCCGGGCATCGAGGAACTCATTGATCCGCTCCATGCTGGCCGCTGCTTGCTGCACCAGCGAGGTCACCCAGCCCACCGATGCGAACGGCCAGGTGAGCATGTTCACGTAGATCACGAACTCGGCGATGGTGCCAACGGTGACGGAAGGATCGCCCTGGATCAGTTTCCAACCACCGATGAAGATGGTGATCACCGTACTGAGGCCGATCAACAACATGATGGCGGGCATGAAAAGCGCATCGACCCGGGCTTGGTCCAAGCTCCGTTCGCGATAGCCCTGGGCCGCCTCGGCGAAACGTTCCACGGCCGCCTTTTCCCGCGCGAATGCCTTAAGCACCCGTACCCCGCTGAAGCTCTCTTGGGCCAGGGTGCTCAACCGGCTCTGGCCCGCTTGCACGGCCATGCTGCGCCTGTTCATCACATCGCTCACCCGATAGATGATCACGCTCATGACCGGCAGTGGGGCCAGGGTCCAAAGGGTAAGCTCCACGTTCACCCGAAGCATGAAGAGGATGCACAGGACGAAGAGCGCCACCAGTCCGATGGTGTACATGATGGCGGGCCCCAGGTACATGCGCACCTTGCCTACATCCTCGCTGATCCGGTTCATAAGGTCGCCCGTGCTGTTCCGCTTGTAGAAAGCACGGTCCATCTGTTGATAGTGGCGGTACACGGTGTTCTTCAGGTCATATTCGATCAAGCGGCTCACCACGATGATGGTTTGGCGCATAAGGAACATGAAGAAGCCCTTCAACAAGGAGAAGACCAGATAGAGGATGGCCAGCAAGCCTGCACACCAGACCACGGTACCGGCGATGGCATCCGCATCATGCAGTTCGTTCAACCGGCCCTGGAGGTCGATGCCCGTCCACCCCACCCACACCTGCAGGGTGGCAGGCACCCGAAGCATGCGCTGCTCCGGTGGGGCTTCCATCTGCGCGAGGCCGCTGGAGATCAGGTCAATGGCCTCGCGCACCACCTGCGGAGAGTACACGGCGAACAAGTTGCTGAGCACGATGAAGACCGTTCCCAACAACAAATGCCATCGGTACCTGGCCAAGTATGGGTTCAGCTTCAGCAGCGATCGCATGGCGGGGTGTAGGAACGTGCTACTTTTGCGCCGCCCGTCCCGGAAAAGGACCCAGCGGATCGACGTGGGACAAAAGTAGACCGGTAGGGGCATGCCGTTGCGTCGCAATAAGGACGGGCGGTCATTGAAAACGAAAGAAGCCATGATCGACACCAGTACCAAAGCCGGCACCAGCGACCTGGTGTTGAACCGGATGGAACGGCACGACCACGAAGAGGTGCTCTTCTGCTACGACCGTCCCACGGGGCTCAAGGCCATCATCGCCATCCACGACACCACGCTGGGCCCCGCCTTGGGTGGAACGCGGATGTGGCCCTACACCTCCGAGGCCGAAGCGCTGAACGACGTGCTGCGCCTTAGCCGGGGCATGACCTACAAGAGCTCCCTGGCCGGTCTGGACCTGGGCGGTGGCAAGGCCGTGATCATCGGCGATGCCCGCACGCAGAAGACCGAAGCCATGTTCCGGAGGTTCGGCCAATTCGTGGACAGCCTCAACGGGCGGTACATCACCGCCGAGGATGTGGGCATGAGCACCACGGAAATGGTGAACATCCAGAAACAGACGAAACACGTGGCGGGCCTGCCCGAGGAAATGGGGGGCAGTGGCGACCCCAGCCCGGTGACCGCATTCGGAGTGTACTGTGGGGTGAAGGCCGCGGCCAAGACCGCCTACGGCACCGATACGCTGAGCGGGCGTAAAGTGGCGGTGCAAGGCGCCGGGAACGTGGGCAAAGGACTTGTGGACTTCCTGGTCAAGGACGGCGCCACGGTGTACCTCACCGACATCCATGCGGATAAACTCGCCGCGATCAAAGCCGAGCACCCCTCGGTGACCATTGTGGAGCCCGAGTCCATCTACGATGTGGACATGGACATCTACTCGCCCTGTGCCCTGGGCGCCACGGTGAACGACACCACCTTGAAACGCCTGAAGTGCAGTGTGATCGCCGGTGCGGCCAACAACCAGCTGGCCGATGAGGCCGTTCACGGCAAAGTGGTGATGGAGAAGGGCATCCTCTACGCTCCGGACTTCCTCATCAATGCTGGCGGCATCATCAACTGTGCCTGGGAACGCAAAGGTTACGACCGCAAGGCCGCCCTGCGCCAGACCGAAGGCATCTACGATACGGCCTTGCGCATCTTCAAAGCCAGTTCCGAACTGGGCATTCCCACCTACCTGGCAGCCAATCAGGCGGCCGAGGACCGGATCACCAGCATGCGCAGTGCCGGGATCCGATTCTGAACCGGCCACCTCCGCTGAAGCCGGGATCACCGCATGCTCAACCGCCGCTACCTCCGCATCAAGACCTTCCAATCGCTCTATGCGTATTGGCAGAGTGACAACGCCAGTGCCGCAAGGATCGAGAAGGAACTGTTCACGGGCATCGATCGCACGTACGACCTCTACCTATCGCTGCTCCTGGTGTTCGGCGAATTGCGCCACGTGGCCGAACTGGTCTTCGAGGAACGCAAGAAGAAACGGCTGCCCTCCCCGGAAGACCTTGACCCGAACCGACGCTTCGTGGACAATCCCTTGGTGCGCTCCATCGCCGAAAGCGAACGCCTGCGGCTGGAATGTGAGAAGCGGAAGGTCAGTTGGGTGGGGCATCACGAACTGTTCTCGTCCTTGTACCGCGATGTACAGAACAGCGAAGCCTACCAGAGCTACATGAGCGCCGAGCCACAGGGCTTCAAACAGGACCAGGCGTTCGCCGTACAGTGCTTCAGCGAACTGATCGCCAATAGCGAACGGCTGCAGGAGGTCTTCGAAACGCGGAGCATTGCTTGGATGGAGGATCTGGACCTGGCCGCCAGCCTGGTGAAACGCACCTTGGAGCAGATGCGCGCTGCGGACACCGCCGATGTGTTCATGAACGAGATCGCCCGCGACCCGAAGGAGGACCACGACTTCGTGTCCATGCTCTATCGGAAGACCATTGAGCATGCCCAGGAGCATGAGAAGGCCATCTCGGAGAAGTCGAGCAACTGGGAGAGCGACCGCATCGCCCTGAGCGACATGATCCTGATGCAGATGGCCCTCACCGAAGTGCGGGTGTTCGACCAGATACCGGTGAAGGTGACGATGAACGAATACATCGAGATCGCCAAAGCCTACAGCACTCCCAAGAGCAAGAACTTCATCAACGGTGTACTGGACAAGCTCTTCATCGAGATGCGGGAGGATGGTCGGATCCGCAAGGTTGGCCGGGGTCTACTGGAAAGTTGATCGCATGAGGGCGAAGCAAGGATCGGAGAAGGCCATGGCATGGCACCTTGTGCTGGTGCTGTTGTTACCGCCTGTTCTGCATGGGTGCCGGCTCACGGACCACACCGAAGGCGACCCGAACGAAGTGACCGTGGATGCGATCAGGTTCCCGGGATCGGGCTATCGAGATGTGGGAGAGGAAGAGCTTCCGAGGATCGAATTCAGCTACACCCACATCGACCTCGGTCGCATCGTACAAGGTACCAAGGTGGACAGCATCTACCACTTCAAGAACACGGGAGGCGCCCCCTTGGTGATCACCGATGTACGTGGCTCCTGCGGTTGCACCGTGGGCAAGGATTGGCCCAAGGCACCGGTGCCCCCCGGAGGCACGGCCACGATCCGCATCGGATTCGATAGCGAAGGCCGCAATGGGCGTCAGGACAAGACCGTCACCGTGGTGGCCAACACCGTACCGCCCAGCACCGTGCTCACGCTCACCACCGAAGTGGTGGGCCCCAATACCGTACCATAACCCGTTTTCAACCACATGCTTACCGCGACATTCCTGCTTCAAGGCGAACCCAATCCCATGGCCACCTACATCATGATGGGGGCGCTGATGGTGGTCTTCTATTTCTTCATGATCCGCCCGCAGCAGAAGAAAGCGAAGGATGCCAAGAAGTTCCGCGAGTCGTTGCAGAAAGGCACCAAGGTGGTCACCATCGGTGGGTTGCATGGCAAGGTGGTGGAAGTGGCCGAAACCACGATCCTGCTGGAAGTGGACTCCAACGTGCGCCTGCGCTTCGAGAAGAGCGCCATCGCCATGGACAGCTCGCAGCAGCTGAACGAGGCCACGGCGAAAGCCCAGTGAACGGCCGTTGACAAGGCGTTCGTTCTGCGAATGGTCGGCCCATCCTTCATCACATGCTCTTAGTTGGCCTTACCGGCGGCATCGGCAGTGGCAAGACCACCGTGGCCCGTGTATTCCGGATCCTGGGAGTGCCCGTGTTCGAAGCGGATATCGAAGGACGCAGGCTTCTCCGCGAAGACCAGGGCGTGATCCATGCCGTGACGGATCGCTTCGGACCGGAGGTGCTGCGATATGGCGGCGTGGACCGTGCTGTGTTGGCGGCGAAGGTGTTCTCGGACCGTAGCGCCTTGGCGGACCTGAACAGCATCATCCATCCGGCGGTACGCGCCGGATTCCGGCGCTGGGCGAGCGCCCAGAACAGTGCCTTCGTGATCATGGAGGCTGCGGTGATGGCCGAGTCCGGATCGTACAAGATCATGGATCGGGTGGTGCTGGTCTCTGCGCCGGAAGACCTTCGTATACGGCGGGTGATGGCGCGGGATGGGGTGGAGGAGGCCCACGTGCGTGCACGCATGGACAACCAGGCCGACGAGGCCGAACGCATGGCGATCGCCCAACATGTGATCCACAACGACGATAAGCGATTGGTGATCCCACAGGTACTCGGTGTACATGCGGAATTGCTCAACCCGTTGAACTCATGAAGCAGGAGGAGAAGAACCTTCCCCTGAGCCAGGTATCACTCGTCTTCGGAGGGCTCAGCATCGCCCTGGCGTTCGTGCGTCATTTGGTGTCGCTTGCGCTCGTGCTCAGTGTGCTCTCCCTGGCCTTCGGTCTTTGGGGGCAACGCAAGCAGGCCAGACACCTGTTACGGTACACCAAGGCCAGTGTGCAACGTGGCGGTCTGGGGGTCAAGCTGGGAGCCGTGGGTTTGCTCTGCTCCCTGATGATGTGGGGCTTGTGGGCCAGCAATGCCCTGTTCTGATCAGGCTCGTCGAGCCTTAGGGCGCGCCATCACCCCGGCCAGGATACGCTCCTCTCCGAACTCGTTCAGAAGCATGGAGAACAACTGTGCGGTGGCTTCCGCATCGGCCGCGGCCCGGTGCGCCGCACGGAACTCGATCCCGAAATAGCGGCACAAGCTACCCAGGTTGTAATGGGGTAGGGTGGGCAGTAACTGGCGCGCAAGGCGTTCGGTACAGAGCGTAGGTCGCTCGAACACCAGGCCGGTGCGTGCGAACTCATGCTCCAGCGCCGTCATGTCGAACCGCACATTGTGCGCCACCACGATCCGGTCCATGGTCAGGGTCTCCAAGGTACCCACCACATCCAGGAACCGTGGCGCATCCACCAGCATGGACGGGGTGATCCCGGTAAGCTTGCGGATGAAGGCGGGGATGGGGGCATTGGATCGCACCAGCGAATCCCAGCGGAGACGCTCTCGACTGCCATCCAGCGCCAGCACGGCCACCTCCATCACACGACCCTCCGTTGGGTCGCCGCAGGTGGTCTCCACATCCAAGACCGCGAACCGAAGCCGTTCCATGGCGCCCTCATACGTGATGCATGGTCGCGGGGTTCGGACAGCGATCGGCGTGGTATGGGCAGCGACTATCTTGGCACCGGACGGGGTCATGGGCATCGGACCAAAGATGCGGCACCGATCCGAAAAAACCTCACCCTTGCGTTCCATCCATCGCTTCTTCTTCCAGACCCTGGCCGGATGGCGTATCCAGGACGACCGCCCAGCGGGACTGGAACGCTACATCGTGGTCGTGGCACCGCACACCAGCAACTGGGACTTCTTCGTAGGTCTGGCCGTGCGCAGTCTCGCGCGCATGGGCGACGTGAAATACCTGGCCAAGAACTCGCTCTTCAAGCCACCATTCGGCTGGATCTTCAGGGCGCTGGGCGGCTACCCGGTGGACCGCAGCAAGCACAATAACCTGGTGGATGCCGTGGTGGCCATGTTCGACAGTGGCGAGATCAAAGGCATCGGGATCACCCCGGAGGGCACCCGGAAGTACCAACCCGAATGGAAGACCGGTTTCCACCGAATGGCCACCCAAGCGGGTGTCCCCATTATCCTGTGCACATTCGACTACCCGAAGAAACTGGCCATCCTTAGCGCCCCTTTCCCCCTCACCGCCGACCCTGCGGCCGACATCGAACGCATGAAGGACTGGTTCCGGCCGCACAAAGGGAAGAACCCCGAGGATGGGGTGCGATGACCGGCACGAACCTTGCATAGACGATCGATCATGCGAACCATCGCCCTGCTCTCGGCCACCGTACTGGCCCTCAACGTCGCGGCCCAGGACAAATTCCCCGCACTAACGGGTGAAACAGCCACCGGAAAGACCATCACGCTGCCTGCCATGGAGAAGCCGTGGACGGTGATCGGCTTGGCATACAGCCAGAAGGCCAGCCCATTGCTGGAGGAATGGTATGAACCGGCCTACCTGCGTTTCATCGCCAAACATGGGCTCATGGCGGGGACCTACGAGGCGGATGTCTACTTCATTCCGCTCTTCACGGGAGTGAACAAAGCGGCTTACGAACCCAGCATGAACAAGTTCCGCAAGAGCGCTGACCCGGAGATCGTGGACCATGTGCTCTTCAGCAAAGCCGAGATCGAGCCCTTGAGAACGGCCTTGGGGATCACGGAGAAGGACATCCCGTACTTCTTCGTGCTGGATGCCCAGGGGCGCATCGTCCATCGTGAACAGGGTGCCTACACCGACGAAAAACTGGAGACCATCGAGGAAGTGTTGATGGACTGATCCCGGCGCCCGGGTCGCCTTACGAACTATCTTCGCCCCCCAGAAAACAAGCCATGACCATGTTCTTCTCCTTCACCCTGCCCGCCTTGCTCGGCCTATCCTTCGCCGCCTGTAGCTCCGCACCGGAAGGTGTGCAAGAAGCGACATCGGCACCGGCCATCACCGAGAACCAATCCCAAACAACACCCGTGGAGAACACCACCGACGGCATTTTCGCCGATATCAAGACCAACAAGGGCACCATCCGGATCAAGCTCGAATACGAAAAGGTGCCCATGACCGTGGCGAACTTCGTGGCCTTGGCCGAAGGGAAGATGAAGAACACCGCCAAGGGCGATGGCGTACCCTATTTCGATGGCATCAAGTTCCACCGGGTGATCGCCGATTTCATGATCCAGGGCGGTGATCCCACCGGCACGGGCATGGGCGGACCGGGTTACGCTTTCGCCGACGAGATCGACCCCACCTTGAAGCACGACCGTGCAGGTGTGTTGAGCATGGCCAACGCGGGTCCGGCCACCAACGGAAGTCAGTTCTTCATCACCCATAAGGATACCCCGTGGCTGGACGGTAAGCACGCCGTGTTCGGCTATGTGGTGAGCGGCCAGGAAGTGGTGAACGCCATCGTACAGAACGATGTGATGGAGAAAGTGACCATCGATCGCGTAGGCAAGGCCGCCAAGGCCTGGGATGCGATGAAGGTCCTGGAAGAGAACAAGAGCAAGTTCGGTCCCAGCCGTCGCTGATCCGGACCTGAACGGAAGATCCGCAAGTGAAAGGGGCCGTCTCGAAAGGGGCGGCCCCTTCTTCTTTACTTCATGGTCGGCCCAGGATCCACCACGGTATTACCGATCCACGCTCCCGGAGCGCAAGGCCAAGTCACTACCAGAAGGGGTGATGTGATCACGACGCGCCCGACACCACATGCGCTCGTGTACGACGAAGTTACCCAGGAGCAAGGAGCCAAAGCGTGTTGGTCGATGGCATGGGAAATGGCCCGAAGGGCCGAATGAGCACCGACCGGGATCGTTCGACCAACTTGCGGACTGGATCAATCGCGGCGGCCACGCCCACCGCCCGAACGCCCGCGCCCACGGGGGCGCCGACCTCCCTTGCTGCCGCCCTCCTTGGCACGTGCCTTGGGGTCGTATGCCGGCCCTGCGGTACCTGCGGGCAGCGGCATCTTCTTCACGTCGTAGCCGATCAGCGCCTCGATGCGTCCGAACTCGCGCATCTGCTTTTCGTTCACGAAGGTGATCGCCGTGCCCTTGCGTGCGGCACGTGCGGTGCGACCTACGCGGTGCACATAATCCTCCGGGTCGTGCGGCACATCGTAATTGATCACCAGGTCGATATCGTCGATATCGATGCCGCGGCTCACCACGTCGGTGGCCACCAGGATCCGCAGCTTGCGGTTGCGGAAATCGAGCATCACACGCTCGCGTTCGGTCTGCTCCAGATCACTGTGCATGCCCGCCGCATTGAAGCCCTTCTTCTGCAAATGCCGGGTGAGGTTCTTCACCTCGATCTTGCGGCCCGCGAAGATCACGATGCTGGTGGCCTCATTGGTATTGAGGATATGCTCCAAGGCGTTGGCCTTCTGCATGTCGAACACCACATAGGCCTGCTGGTCCACACCTTCGGCCGGTTTGCTCAACGCAATGGTGATCTCCACCGGATCCTTCATGATCTGCTTGGTGAGCTCCCGGATGGCGGGCGGCATGGTGGCGCTGAACATGAGCGACTGCCGCTCCTTGGGCAGGAAGTTGATGATCCGTCGGATGTCATCCACGAAACCCATGTCCATCATGCGGTCGGCCTCGTCGAGGATCAACATCTCCAGGCCTTTCAAGGGAACGTACCCGAGGTTAAGGTGGCTGAGGAGCTTACCGGGAGTGGCGATCACCACCTCCACGCCGCTGGTGAGGGCCTGCTTCTGCGAGTCGAAGGTGCTGCCATCACTTCCGCCATAAAGGGGGATCGAGGTCACCGGGGTGAAGTAGGCGATGGCCTGCAATTGCTGATCGATCTGGAGCGCCAGCTCGCGGGTGGGCACCACCACGAGTCCACGGATACTGCCTTCCTCCTTGGGCCTGTAACTGACGATCACATCGATCAGTGGGAGGAGGAAAGCCGCTGTTTTACCGGTACCGGTCTGTGCACAGGCAATGAGGTCGCGACCATCGAGCACGGCGGGGATGGCCTGCTGCTGGATCGGTGTCGGCTTCCGGATGTTCATGTGGTCCAGGCCATCGAGCAGGTCGTGGCTTAGGCCCAGCGCATGGAAATCGGTCGTCGGAGGGTTCGTGGTATCGGACACGCGTTCGGATAAGAAGCGGCGAAGATAGGTCAGGGCCGTACCCGGATCAGGATGCGATGCGCATGGGCTCCTTGTCCGGCGCGAAGTCCAGGTGCAGGGTGGTGCCGTTGCCACTGCTGACCCGGAAGCTCCCATTGAGCTGTTCCGCCAGGACCCGCACCAGTTCCAGTCCGAAGGATCGCTCCCGTGCATGATCCGGAGCCATGCCCACTCCATCATCCTGGCACCGCAGTTCGTAGCCGCCGGCCGTAGCCTTCACCGCAATGGCGATACGCCCGGTCTCCTGGCCTTGGAACGCATATTTCAGGGCATTGGTCAGCAGTTCATTCACCACCAAGGTCAGGGGCAACAAGGTGTTCATCCGGAACAGCGGGAGATCCGTATCCACCCGTACCGAGATACGATCATGTGCGCCATAGGCAACGAGGATGTTACGCGAAAGCTTCTCCAGGTGTGTGCGCAGATCACCATTCCCCTGGCCCTGGCTCCGGTAGATCTGGTCGTGGACCAGGGCCATGGACCTGATTCGGCCCTGTGTCTCGCGGAGCACCTTTCCCACCAACGGGTCCGCCATCTCGATCCCTTGGATGTGCAGCAGGCTGTCCACCACTTGGAGGTTGTTCTTCACCCGGTGATGGATCTCCTTGATCATCGTCTCCTTCTCCTCATCGCCCATGAGCGCTTCGGCCAGGCGGAGGTTCTGTCGCTGTAGCTCGAGGTTCTTCGCATGGATCTGGTCGTGCTGGCGCTTCACCACGGCGTTCTTCAGTTTCAGGCGCACTGCCATGCGGCGGTTGTAACGGCCCGAGAGGAAGAGCGCGACGGCCAGCACGGAGGCCACCAGAAGCGCGGCGACCAGCTGGTTGTTCTGCGAAAGCATGATATCCATGGATTCAGCGTTACGCGCGTTCTCCGTACGAAGTTCTTCGTTCGCCTTCTCTTTGCGGGCCAACTGATGGTCCAACTGCATACTGGTCATCTGCATGTCCATCCGTGCGGTCAGCATACTGTCCGTTGCGCTCTTGATCCGCTCCAGCAGGACCACGGCCTCTCGCCATTCCTGGTTGGCCACGGCCAGCCGGTAGCGTAGGTCCAACATCCGCTGCCGATCGCTCCATGCCTCCTTTCCTTCAAGGATGGCCGCGGCCTTGCGCAACGCCTCCGCTGCTTCCTGCGTGCGCCCATGGCCGATCAACGCCAGGGTGAGCGCCTCGTACATATCCACCCGTTCAGCCACCAGGGCGGGACCCCCGAGGGCTCTTTCGGCCTGTGCAAGATGTACCACGGCATCGGAAAAGCGTTGTTGTGCCACCAGCACCTGGCCCTGAACTACATGGACCCGCGCCATCTTCAGCGTATCCTTAGCCAGTTTGGCCTTGGCCATGCACCCTTCGGCGAGGCGGTACGCCTCTGGGAGCTGTTCGGCTTTCAACAGTGTCCGTATCAAGAAACACTGCCCATCCGCCACTTCAGCATCGCGACGGGTCGGGAGGAGCATCGCCAACGAGTTGCGCGCCTCCTCCACGGCCGTTTCCAGCATGCCATTGTATCGATACACCTTGGAAAGTTCGCGCAGATCCATGGCGATCACCACCGGATCCCCCAGCTCCTGGGCGAGTTCGACAGCCTTCAAGGTGGTCTTCATCGCCTCTTGGAACAGGCCCATGTGGACCTCGATGCTGGCCAGGCATACCATGGCCTTGTGCTCCACCACCGGCTCGGCGGATCGGTCGGCCAGTAGCACGGCTTGCTTCGCCAACTCGCGAGCCGCCACCGGATCCTTGTCCATGGTCCGGTAGGCAGCCGCGATCTGCACCGTGGCCCGCTGGTTGGTGGAAACGGCATCATGTGATGCATTCGCAAGGCGATCCGCGTTCGTATCAGCGGACAGGGGCATCACGAACAAACAACCCGAACAGGACAACACAACGGCGGGGAGACGCAAGTTGAACATGGTCGCGTTATACGTGATCGCTCCGATACGGTTCCGGATCGTTCTGCGGAGGCGGCATCCACGAAGAGTTCGGCTCGGTCGCGAGGACTTGAAGCAGCGAGGAAGCCACGTCCATCATCACTTCCTCCTTTCCCCACCACCCGGATCCGCCGAAACGGAGACTGCTTCCTTCTCAGCGACGGCATGCTGCACGTACCACGGGGCACTACACGTCGACCGCTCACCGCCTGAAGAGAGGCGACCAGGCTTCTTTGAACAAGCGTACCGCCGCCCCACCTGTTCAAGGGGGTGCATGGTGGAAAGCGCTGTACATTCGGCACATGCGCGTAGCGGTGGAGGTCTGTGTGACCAGTGTGGCCGAAGCCGTGGCGGCCGAACGTGGAGGTGCCGACACGGTGGAGGTCTGCAGTTGGCTGGCCTGTGGAGGGATAACGCCGAGCTGGGGGCTGGTGGATGCGGTACGTGCCGCAGTGCGCATTCCTGTTCGGGTGCTCGTACGCCCTACGTCGGAAGGGTTCGTGTATGGCGCGGCAGAACGGCATGCCTTGATGGCCGATGCAGGGATCCTCGGCCACCGGTCCTTCGGACTGGTCACGGGCGCATTGTCCGCAGAAGGCCACATGGACCGCCAATTGATGGCATCCATCGCCCATTCGGCCCCCGGAAGCGAACTCACCTTCCACCGTGCAGTGGATCATGCGCGCGACCCCGTTGAGGTTCTTGATGGTTGCATGACCTTGGGGGTCGATCGGCTGTTGACCTCCGGGGGGGCGGCGCGGGCCCAGGACGGGGCCGGTGTCCTTCGCCGGTTGGTGGATAGGGCAGGAGCGTATTGCACGATCGCGGCGGCCGGCGGCATCAACGCGGAGAATGTGGTCGGCATCGTGGAACGAGCCGGTGTGCGCGAGATCCATTTCGCGGCGCAGCGTGCGGTACCCGCCCATGGCGTTGCCGTGCCGTTAAGCTCCGCCCCGGCCGATGGCGCATACACCTTCGTGCCGGACGAGGCCAAGATCCAAGCCGTGATGAACGCCCTGGTGAAAGCTGGTCTACGATGAGGATATGGATCGTCCTGTTGCTGTTCCTGCTCACTATTCGAGGTGCAGCGCAGGAAGTCCATTTCCCCTTGGACGATGGTTGGCGATTCCGGCAGGTGGGGCAGGAGCAATGGTACCCGGCCCAAGTGCCCGGGGTGGTGCAGAGCGACCTGCTGCGGAACGGACTGATCCCGGACTTCATGCACGGCACCAACATCGATAGCGTGCAGTGGGTCGAGAACGAGGACTGGGTGTACGAGCGCACCTTGGTCGTAACGGAGGCCATGTTGCGGCACGGCCACCTCGAGCTGGTGTTCAAGGGCCTCGACACCTTCGCGGAAGTGTACGTGAACGACACCCTCCTGGGCAGACCGGACAACATGTTCCGGAGGTGGGAGTGGGATGTGAAGCGCGTGTTGCGTAAAGGGGAGAACGAACTGAGGGTGGTCTTCCGCAGCCCCACCAAGGAAGGAGTGAAGCTGCGCGACGCCTACGGCATCCAATTGCCGCACGACAGCGACCCCAGCGGGGTAAGCCCGTACATCCGAAAAGCGGCGTATCAGTTCGGTTGGGACTTCTGCCCTCGGCTGGTCACGAGCGGGATCTGGCAGAGCGTGGAACTTCGCGGGTGGACCGGAGCACGGATCAAGGGGGCCAAGGCCGCCTTGGTCAAGGAAGGTTCGGCATGGGTGGCCGAATGCACCATCGAGACCACATCACCTTCCGCCCCCAAGGCCACGCTCCATGTGCGTCTGGGCCGCGAAACCTGGGAAGGGCCGCTGGCTAAGCACGGCGCCACCCAAGTGGTCAGGTTCCCATTGGACAGTGCGGATCTCTGGCAGCCGGGTGTGAAAGGGAAGGCGCGGACCATCCCGTTGGAGATCCAACTCTTGAGCGAAGGCCTTCGCCAAAGTACCTGGCGGCAGGAGGTGGGGTTCCGGACATTGGCCGTGGAGCGCCTGCCGGATGCCTCGGGGAGTACCTTCCAGTTCGTCGTCAACGGCCGACCGACGTTCATCGAAGGATGTAATGTGGTCCCCCCCGGCATGCTTCCAGGACCGGGATCGAATGAACGTTGGCTGGATCTTGTGCGGGCCATGAAAGCGGCGGGGATGAACATGGCGCGCCTCTGGGCCGGTGGCGTGTACCCTCCTGAGGAATTCCTGCATGCGTGCGACACGGCGGGCATCCTGGTCTGGAACGACCTCATGTTCGGCGGCCTGGGTCCGTTCGACACCCCAGCTTTCCTCCGGACCGTGGAACAGGAGATCAAGGAGCAATGCCAGCGCCTATCGACCCACCCATCCCTGGCGCTTGTGTGTGGGAACAACGAGCTGGCGGTGGCATGGAAGCACTGGGGTTGGCAACAACGCTACCACCTGCATGGCTCCGATTCCCTGCGGGTAGAGAACGTGAACAACGGCTTCTTCCAGGATCGTGCGGCGGACTGGGTAGAGCAGTTCGGCCTGGCATACCTGCCATCCTCACCGGTGAGCAACTGGGGCAACGCTCAAGGCCTCGCCGAAGGCGACCTCCACTACTGGGGCGTCTGGCACGGCGACAGCACTTTTTCGTCATTCCAGAACAACGTAGGCCGCTTCGTGAGCGAGTGGGGCTTCCAGAGCTACCCGGATAGCGCGTTGCTGGCGAAGTACATCCATCCAGACAGTCTTTTCCTGGGCTCACCTGCCGTGGCCCGGCTGCAGCGTAGCTACAAGACGGATCGGCCCATCTGGGAAGCCATTGAGCGCGAATTAGGGGAGGAGCGCCCCACCACCTTGGGCGGCTTCATCGAAGCCAGTCAACGTGCACAGGCCAAGGCTTACGGCATGGCCATCGAAGCCCACTTGGCAGCCCAACCACATTGCATGGGCACCTTGTTGTGGCAGCTGAACGACTGCTGGCCCGGGCCCAGCTGGAGCATCATCGACTACGAAGGCAACCTGAAACCGGTGTATGAGGTGGTGAAGCGGTCGTACTCCACGATCCGTTGAAGACCAAGGGGTATCGGCACGAACCAATAGCATTCCAAGGATGGGCTTGATCGGCTCCTACGAATGCTGAACGGGATACCGAGTTGTTACCTTTAGCCACGCTGACCACAATACCAAAACCAATAACGCATGACACGAAGTAGACGCCTATTGACCGCTGCTCTCCTAACGCTGGGCTTCGGTCCATGGACCGGGATGCAGGCGCAGGACTGCTTGAATGGATCCCTTTGGCCTTCCAGTGCCGTGACCCCGGATGCGCTCGGCGCGGTCACCACGATCTCCACCTGCAGCTACCAGGAGGAATACTCCCAGATCACCGCGGTGGTGGCGGGAGGGAATTACACGTTCACCTGTTCCTTGAACGGGTACATCACGGTGCGCCAAGGCACTTACGATGGCCCCGTGCTGGGGCAGGGATCAGACACCTTGGAAGTGACCGCGGCGACCGCCGAGGATCTGTTCGCACACTGGAACGTGGACGACCAGTGTGGGACCGCATCGGATTGCGTGGCCACAACGGTACAGTTCATGCTGAACTGCACCCCGGGTCAGGCGACCTACACCTTCACCGAGGATTGCGACGCACAGACGTACACCATCCTGTTGAACATCACCTCCATCGGCGATGCGGCCAGCGTGGATGTGGAGGTGGATGTGGCCGGTAACATCACCCTGCTCGAAGACCTTGGGGTGGGCGAGGTGGAGCTGGGTCCCTTCGGACTCACCGAGACCCCGGCCGTTCGACTGATCCATGATGCGGACCCGATGTGCCACCGCATCATCCCGATCACGGGCTTCCATTCGGCCTGTCCGCTGATGATCACCTGCGGCGCGGACCCCATCGCACAGGAGTACTGCTACACCAACAACGACTCCATGACCTGGCTCTATAGCGCCTCCGGCCCAGGCACCATGCGCCTGAAGTTCCTCCGCGGCACGATCGAGAGCAGCAACTATGACGACATTCGGATCTACGACGGTACGGACAACACCGGAACGTTGTTGTTCGAACATACCGCCACCGCACGCCGGAACCTGGGGCCCGTGGGCAGTGCCATTCTGGATCCAGTCCCTGTCTATTACGCCGTTGATGTGTTCGCCACCAGCGGCAGCATCTTCATGGAGATGTCATCCGATGGCTCCGTGAACTGTGGTGCCACGGAATTCGATCCCTGGGAATGGACAGTGGTATGCCTGGATTGTGAAGTTCCCAACTTGTCGTACACCGTGGTGGACGACTGTGCCAACGACGAATACACCATTGCACTGGATGTCTCGGACTTGGGTGATGCATCGAGCCTGACCCTTTCCTATGTCGTTAACGATGGTGACCCGCAGACCGTGGAGAACGTGGGCTTGGGCATCACCGAGATCGGACCCTTCGCTGCGTCCGATACGGTGGATATGGTGGCCATCCATTCGGGAAGCGACCTCTGCAACATCGAGTTGGCGAACATCACCAGCACCGGAACCTGCCCGCTCCTGGTCGATTGCGGCACCGAGGTGAGCGACTCCCTGTGCTACGGCAACCTGGTCGACCAACGGTTCTATTACCAAGGCACCGGCTCGTATCCGCTGGCCGTGTACTTCGATGCCGGGCAGCTCCTCTACGGGGACACCATCACCATCTTCGACGGTGGCGACATCACCGCACCGCGCCTCTTCCAAGGCACCAGCCAGATGATGACCGGTGGATTCTACTACACCACCAACGCGGAGCATCGCCTCACCATCCGCGTCACCTCCAACCAATTCACGTCCTGCCAGGATGGAGGCACCACCACCCCGCTGGAATGGCGCATATCCTGCTTGGACTGCGTTCACCCCACCGCCCAGTTCAACATCGTTCAGGATTGTGCCAACTACCAGTACTTCGTGGATGTGGTGGTCACCGACCTGGGTTCAGACCCCATGCCGGTCATCGTCAACTCGGTGAACAGCGACAGTTTGGAGATCACCACCGTAGGGACGCACCAGGTCGGTCCGTTCGTTTCGGGCACACCGGTGCAGGTGACCATCGTGAACGATATGAACCCGCTCTGCAACGTATACTCCACCACCCTGGTGAACCCGCTTTGCCCGGTGATGATCGACTGCCCTGGCCCCACCTTGGAGGAGACCTACTGCTATGTAGCCAACGACAACCATGCGTGGGCCTATGAGCTCGTTGGTGGAGGTGCGGCCACCCTCAAACTCACGTTCATTCGCGGCACCATCGAGAGCAACTCCTTCGATCGTCTGCGGATCTACGATGGGGCGGATAACACGGCTCCGTTGCTGTTCGAACATTCGGCCAGCTCACGTCGCCATCTGGGCCCCGAAGGCAGTGCCCTGACCGATCCCAACCCGGTATACTACGGTGTGGACGTGGCCGCCACGGGCGGTCGGCTGTACATGGAGATGACGTCCGACGGCAGTGTGCAATGCGGAACCGATCAGTTCGATGAGTGGGAGTGGGAGGTCTACTGCCTCGATTGCACGAACCCGACGGCGACCTTCAACATCGTTGAGAACTGCGTGGCCCGTGAGTATTCCACCGAGGTGATCATCACCGACGCCGGTGCTGACGATCCGCTAAGTGCTACGAACCTCGTCACCGGCGAAGTGGTGGCCGACCTGGGCGTGGGCGTACACACCTTCGGGCCCTACCCGGTGGATTCGATCAGTGTGTTCCGCGTGTTCAACCAAGCTTATGAACAGTGCCGCACCACATCCGACACGCTGGTGTTCGCCGCGGACTCCTGCATCAACGTGACCTGCGGCTTCGAGAACACGACCTTGTGCTACGGCAACAATGCAGACCGTTGGTACACCTGGCGGTCCGCACAGAACGTACCGTTCACCCTGGCGTTCCTCGGAGGGCAGATGCTGGCCGGCGACTACATCGAAGTGTTCAACGGTGGGAATGAAACGGCACCTCAGCTGTACACCGGGAACAACGGTGGCAACTTCGCCGGTTTCGCCATCCCCAGCTCGAACGCCGACAACATGCTCACGCTGCACATCGTGTCCAACGGATCGGGCTCGTGCGAAGATGGCGGTGTCAACAACCCGCTGCAGTGGACCGTGGCGTGTGGTGGAGTGGGGATCAACGAAGCCGAGGCGGACCTGTTCAGCCTCTTCCCGAACCCGACCAACGGCCAGCTCACCATCCGGATGACCGCGGCGAAAGCCCAGGTGCAAGTGCTTGACATGAGCGGGCGTGTGGTACTGGAGCGGACGATCGCCATGAACGGCACGCTCGGCCTCAGCCATCTGACCAACGGCAACTACATGGTGCAGGTGATCACCAACGACCGTGTGCAGACCAAGCGGGTGGAGTTGATCCGCTGACCCGTACGAACATGGAGAAAAGCCCCGGCCTTCGTGCCGGGGCTTTTTCGTTCTACTGAGCCGGTGATGAAGATCCGGCCGAGCTCAGCGATCTGGACCACTGGGGTGATAGCGTGAAAGGGTGCGAGGCATTTCACCTTCTCACGCTTTTCACCTTTACACCTTTGGACCGACCGGTTCTTTCATGCCGTCTCAGTAATACCGTTTGATCGTTCAAGTGCGGCCGGGGGTGCAGGGGTGTTCGCTCTCAGGCCGATATGGTGGGGGCGTTGCGATGCGGAAGACGTGGACCGCAGGGAGCGAAGCTGCCAAAGGCCCGAGCTACGGAACAGACCTCCCGATAGAACATGAGAAATGGAACAAGCTGCACGGCTTGGGTCGGGTGTCCAGCGGGAAATACCTGAAAGACCGCTTCAGACCCACTCACAGGGCCTCCCCGAAGGTCAACAGGTTATGGTCCGGGTCCAGCAGGGCGAACTCACGCTGTCCCCAAGGTTTGGTACGGAGCCCACCGTTCGGGTGAATGGCCGCGCCGCGTTCCTGTAGTATGCGGTACAAGTGATCGATATCCGTCGTGCGGATGTATACCTGCCCATCGTTCGTTAGCGGATCAAGATCCGTGGAAAGGAAGAAGTGCAGTTCGATGCCTTCGCGGCGAACGATGAGGTAGTTGTCGTACTCGCCGGCAACGGAGAACCCCAGGGCTTCCGAGTAATAGGTCCGTGTCGCTGCTTGGTCGCGCATCGGCAGCTTGGGGTGAGCGGAGGTAAGCATGGGTGATCCAAGGTTCAATCATCCAGTCCTTTTCCGGCCAGGATGCGGTCCAGGTGCTTCTCGATACGCACCATCCGCGTTTTACTCTGCTTGGCCCCGGCGAAGTACAGGAGGTATCCACGTTGCCTGCCCGGAGTCAGTGCGTTGAAGGCCTTCTTCAGATCGGGCATCTGCTTCATGGCCGTGGAGAACTCCTCCGGCATGTCGAACTCGGCCGTCTTCTTCAGCACCACCTGCTTGCCCGCTTTCTCCAAGGCGATCGCCGCGCGGATGTAGCGCTTCAGCAACGGCGTCAGCACTTCGATCTCCTTCACGCTGGCGAAGCGGATCTGCCGGGCGCTCTGCACGTTCTTGGTCTGTTGCACCAGCAGCCCTTTCGTATCCTTCAGCAGTGCGCCCTTGTGGAAGAGCAGCGCGCAATAGTCCTTGAAGCCGTGGATCAGGAAGACGTTCTTCCCCTTCAACGTGTAGCACGGATGGCCCCATTTCAGCTCCTCGGTAAGGTTGCTCTCCAGGGCGATCTCGCGCAGCAGACCGAAAGCCTCCTGCCTCGGGGTGTTCTTTTCGAAGAACCAGTCGACTTTGGGGTTCATGATTCCTTGGGGTGGTTCCGGTCAAGGACAGGTGGCTCACATCTTCACCCCCGGCAGCTTCGCCGCCTCCTTCACCCAGCGCAAGAACTGCTTCTCGTCCAGCTTGTCGTTCTCGCGGATATGCAAGTAGCGTACGTCCTTCTGTGTGCTCGTATCGGGCGGCCTGGGGTCCAGGTGAGCGCCCATGAAGAAGGCCACCTTCACGTACTTAGTGGTGCAGTTGAAGCCCATGAAGCGTGTGGGCTCGTCCAGCCCATAGAGTGGGGTGTTCCACTTCACGGCCTTGGTCACCTTGGGCACGGCGCGGGTGATCAGGCGGTCCAGCAGTTCCCCCACCGCGCGCTTCCAACCGGGCATGGCCGCGATGTAGGCCTGTACGGTCTCATCGCCATGGCCCAGTGCGATCTGCGGGTTGCCGCCGCTGAGAAGCTTGACCTTGCCACTGGAACTGGGCTTGGCTCGTGGTTGCATCGGATCGGACTTCGTTGGAGACATCTTGAGCATGTGGATGAACGAAAGTACTTTGAATAGAACTTGAAACGTCCGCTCGATCATACCTGGACCTGGATCATTGACCCAACCCACTCTGGCTCAACTTCCATATGTTTGATTCCATGCGCCGATCTCTGCTCCTCGCACTGCTCTCTCTGTCCCTCCACAGCAACATCGCTGCCCAAGGCTACAACACCGAACTCATCTCCCACACCATCCTTTCCATCGCCACTGGCGATCTGGATGATGATGATGACATCGATGTGCTCTCCGGCGGGATCCGCAACCTGGTGTGGTACAAGAACGATGGTGCCGGCCATTTCGATCAGGTGGTGATCAGCCCGGACGTGTATGAAGCACAATGCATTCTTATCGAAGACCTCGACGCTGATGGCCATAAGGACATCATCGTGGCTGACATGGCCGTGAACCGCATCCTGTGGTTCCGGAACAACGACGATAACTCCTTCGACCAGGGTATTCTGCACACCAACACAGGCGGTGTGGCCGGCGTGGCCATCACGGATCTGGATGCCGATGGTGACAAGGACCTGGTGTGTGCCGCGTTCACCACCAACAAGGTGTACTGGCTGCGGAACGATGGCGGCTTCGCGTTCACCGCACTGGACATCGCGACCGGTCTGTCCGGTGCCACCAAGGTGCTGGCGAACGACTACGATGGCGATGGGGATATCGACGTGGCCGCCGCCATCCAGACCGCTGGAGCCGTACGCCTGTTCCGCCAGAGCAATGGCACGTTCAGCAATGAATTGCTCGCCAACATGGTCACCCCTCGCTGCCTGGTACAGGACGATATCGATCTGGACGGGGACCAGGACTTGCTCTACGCCGGCGCCAGCGGGTACGGCTACTTCAGCGACAACGGCACCACCTTCACCCAGCGATCGGTCTCCACCTACAACGGCGTGCGCGGCGTGGCTTGCGGCGACCTGGACGCGGACGGCTATCCGGATATGATGGTGGCTGACTATGCCGAGGACCTCGTTCATTGGCGCGGCTACAGCAGCAACGGCACCTTCAGCGGCGTCGGCGTCACGCTCGACATCGACTTCGATTTCGCATCGATGGTGGGGGCCGCCGACTTCGATGGTGATGGCGACCAGGACGCGGTGGTGGCCTCGGGTTCCGATCTGCGCGTGTTCATCAACCCGGAAACAACAAGCTTCGAGCGCAGGCCCCTCAACCGCATCCTCACCGACGCGCGCGGCGTGTGCCACGGCGACTTCGATAACGATGGGGATGTGGACATGATGGCCGTGGGGCTCCTCTATGTGAACTGGTACGTGAACGATGGCACGGGCAAGCTCGAAGCGCGGATCGTACGGGAGGGACCATTTCGCCTGCTGGTGTCGGGCGGGCAGGACATGAAAGCGGCGGACCTGGACGGCGATGGTGACATGGATGCGGTATGCACCGAGCGCACCGGGGACAAGGTGAGCTGGATCGAGAACCTCGGCGGCGGCGACTTCCTGAAGCATCTGGTGTACAACCTCAACGATGCCTATTCCTGCGATGTGGTGGATTTCGACGATGACGGCGACCTGGACGTGGTGGCCTCCGACCTGAACGATGGGCGGATCCATTGGTACCAGAACAACGGGAGCGAGAACTTCACACAGAACACGGTGAACACCACCTACCCGCAACCATACGAAGTGCGTGCCTTGGACCACGACAACGATGGCGACATGGACGTGCTCTCCGCCTGCTACTCCAACCTGCAACAGGTGGGCAAGCTGGTGCTGCACCGCAACATGGGCAACGGAACCTTCCAGGCCTTCGAGATCGACCAGTCGGCACCGGGTATCACCTCCTGCTTCTGGGTGGACCTGGATGGCGATGGCGATCAGGACATCGTGGCCACCATGGGCGACCAGGACTACATCAAATGGTACGAGAGCAGCGGTGGCCCTTTCCCGGCGTATACCGAACAGGTGCTGGCCTATGGCGTGGACTACGCGACGTACGTGGTGGCCGCCGACCTCGATGGCGATACGGACATCGACCTGGTGTCCTCGGCGCTGGATGATCGGAGCACCGACTGGTTCGAGAACGACGGCAACCAGGTGTTCACACGGTACCAACTGGCCCATGGGATCCCCAACGGTCAGTTCGTTGGAGCCGGAGACATCGATGGCGATGGAACGCCGGAGATCTACGCAACTTGCGCGGAGACCGAGGCCGTGCACCTCTATCGGCGCACGGGCATCAGCTATGAGCAGGTCATCGGCCCTGAACCGCAGCCCTGCCATGACCTCTTCATCAGCGAGATGGTGCACTATCCCGGCGATATCGCTCGTGCACTGGAGATCTACAACCCGCGTTCCGTGCCGGTGGACCTCACGGGATACGCGTTGCGCTTCTACCCGAATGGAGGCCACACGTACACCACCACCATGCTCACCGGCGTGATCGCTCCCGGCGATGTGCGCGTGTTCGTCGCGCCGTTCTCCGCCACTAACATCGAGGACTATGCGGACCAGGTCGCCGATCTCTGGTACGATGGGCAGGAGACCATCGTGCTCGTGCATGGCGATACGCCCATTGACATCATCGGCCGCGTGGGCGACTTCTTCGAGGACGACATGTACTGGCTGAGCAACGGTGTGGGAACCTTTTACACCGTGCTGGTGCGCAAACCGACCATCGACCATGGCGATGCGGATGGCACCGATCCCTTCCTGCCCGATGTGGAGTGGCTGGCCTATCCGGTGGATGACTACAGCCACCTTGGAGCGCACAGCGGTCCCTGCTCCGGCGTGTGCACACCTACCATCACCTTGTCCGCGCCTGCTGGACCTTACTGCTTTGGCGAGGACATCACCGTGACAGCGACCACAACGAACGCAGGCACCGCACCGGCATACCAGTGGACCGTGAACGATGTGCCGGTGGGTGCCGATGCACCGAACCACATGATCAACGGCCTTGCCGGCAATGCCGTGGTGCGTTGCACCTTGAGCAGCGATGCGGCCTGCGCCTCGGCAACTGCGGTGGAAAGTGCACCCTTGTTCATCATGCCCAGCGTAGTGCCCGCGCCCGTGGCCAGCATCAACGGCACAGCAGTGAGCGCCAGTCCGGTGCCAGGAGCCGGCTTCCAGTGGTTCCTGAATGGTGATCCTGTCCCCGGCGGCAATTCAGCCACCATCACGGTCACCATTCCCGGCGACTACCACGTGGTAGCCACGGTGGCGGGTTGCGCCTCTGAAGCATCCAACATCGTAACCTACGAGATCAATACCGGGCTGATGATGCACGACGCTTCTGGATTTCAATTGGCGCCCAATCCCACGGATGGCCCGCTCACGATCCGCGGCGCGTCGCCAATGCAACAGATGGAATTGTGGAACGCGGTGGGGCAGAAAGTGCTGGAACAGCGCGGCCCGTACATGGACCTCTCGCCATTCGCGCCGGGCGTGTACACCGTGGTCCTGCTCTCCGGGAACGAGCGTTGGACGATGCGTGTGGCGAGGAAATGAACGGGCAGTGTACATCCAGCGAGGTGTGCGTTGCTACGTTCCATGGACGATCTTTACGGGACAACGATCCTGCCCATGGCCAAAGCCGAACTCAAGACCAAGGAGAACGACGCCAGCGTCGAAGCCTTCATCGCGGCGCAGCCTGACGCCGTGGCCGCCGACTGCCGGTCGATCATGAAGCTGATGAAGAAGGCGACCGGCGAGGAGGCGCGCATGTGGGGCGCGAGCATCGTGGGTTTCGGCAAGTACCGGTACAAGGGCGCCAGCGGCCGCGAAGGCGAATGGATGCTCACCGGCTTCAGCCCCCGCAAGGCCAACCTTTCCCTGTACATCCTCACCGGGCTGGACAAGTCGGCGGTGCAGTTGAAGAAACTGGGCAAGCACAGCACCGGCAAGGGCTGCCTCTACATCAAGCGCCTGGGCGATGTGGATGTGAAGGTGCTGGAGGAATTGATCGCGAAAGGGGTGAAGGGGCTGGAGAAGATGCGGGTGCGATAGCCGCCGGCGCTGATCATCGCAGCACGAAATGCGTGCTCCTTCCTCCGGCCTTGCCCTTCTTCAGGACCTTCTTCGTCACCAGGTCCGACAGGTCACGCGCGGCCGTGTCCTGCGAGGTCTTCGCCAGTTTGGCGTTGTTGCCGTAGGTGAGTCGTGTTATTCTCCGCAGAATATGCGGAGAATATGGAACGTATTCTCCGCAAGGCCTGATGATATTCAGGCGATGCCGATATTCGGTACACCATGTCCGACCGTTTCCATCGTCGATCCATCCGATTGAAGGGATACGATTACCGACAGGCAGGCGCGTATTACGTGACGGTGTGCACGCATGAACGCGTGTATTTGTTCGGACAGGTCACAGATGGCACAATGCGCAATTCGCCCATGGGCGACATCGTGCAGCGGTGTTGGGATGCCATCCCGGAACACATGCCGCATGTTGATGTCGGGGAATTTGTGGTGATGCCAAACCATGTGCATGGTATCGTCAACATACGGGAACGTGACGGGGACATGCGTGGGGGCGCAATGGACGGTGCGGTGGGCGTATGGGCGCGTCACGACGTGCCCGGCATGGGTGCGTTGGATGCGCCCCATATGGGTCCATTGGACGCGCCCGGCATTGGTGCAGGGGACACGCATGGATCGATCGACAATACCCCGGATCCCGCACCCGATGATCCCGGAACCGAATTGCCCGGCGGTTCATCCCGTTCGTTTGCCAACGCACATGGCCAACGCACGCGGGCGCGTCAGGACGCGCCCCTACGGGAACCGCAAAAACCGCCGGGTATTCCGCGCGGGGCATTGGGCCAGATCGTGGCGTCCTACAAATCCGCCGTTACGCGCATGGCGTACCGCGATGGGTTGATCCCGCGTGGTTCACCGATATGGCAACGCAATTATTACGAACGCATCATCCGCAACGACGGCGAATGGGCGCGCATCGCGAAATACATCCAGGACAACCCGAAGAATTGGAAAGGGGATAGGTTCAACTGGCCTTAAAGGCCTAGGATGTCCCAGCGGTCTTTGTATTCGCCTTTGTGGTCCCTGAAGTTCCTGATGTTGTTGTCCATATGGGCTTTCCCTTTTCTACCGGGTGACGCCAGCCATTTCTTATGTTCGGTCGAAACATGTTCCGCGACCACTGTGCTTGGTACGATGTAGAATTCCGGCAAGGAGTCCAAGTCGATCAGATTGACGAACACGTAAAAGAGGTTGTCATTCTTCAAGGACTCCGCCTTCCTTGTCAACATCCATCGTCGTTCAGAACCTTGGCCAGTTTTCACTTGGATCATCACCTGCCTTGTTCCAGTTGCATTCATCACCAGTATGTCCACATCCTTCGTGTTCTTCAGGTTGATGGAGGCGATGTGGCCAAGGCGTGATAATTGGGCCGCAGTGAAGTATTCGCCGGCCGTGCCAGAAAGACCGGTTGAAATCTTATTAGAGGTTGCCTTAGTGCCCATCACGACCTACGTCTGCAACACCCCCATATTGAACTCCCTCGTTGCCGGTGCCTGGCTGGCCGCTTCAATACCCATGCTGATCCACGTGCGCGTATCCAGCGGATCGATGATGGCATCCAACCACAAGCGCGCAGCGGCGTAGTACGGGCTCATGCTCTCTTCATACTTCGATCGGATCTTCCCCAGTATTTCCTCCTCTCTTTCTTTCGTTATCTCTTCTCCCCGGCCTTTCAGCGCGGCCACTTCGATCTGCAAGAGCACTTTCGCGGCCTGGTCGCCGCCCATGACGGCCACCTGCGCGCTGGGCCAGCCCACGATGAGGCGCGGGTCGTAGGCCTTTCCGCACATGGCGTAGTTGCCGGCGCCGTAGCTGTTGCCCACGATCACGGTGAACTTGGGCACCACGCTGTTGCTCACGGCGTTCACCAGCTTCGCGCCGTCCTTGATGATGCCGCCGTGCTCGCTGCGGCTGCCCACCATGAAGCCGGTGACGTCCTGCAGAAAGACCAGCGGGATGTTCTTCTGGTTGCAGTTGGCGATGAAGCGCGTGGCCTTGTCGGCGCTGTCGCTGTAGATCACGCCGCCGAACTGCATCTCGCCCTTCTTGCTCTTCACCACCTTGCGCTGGTTGGCCACGATGCCCACGGCCCAGCCGTCGATGCGCGCATAGCAGGTAAGGATGCTCTGGCCGTAGCCCTCCTTGTACTCGGTGTAATCGCTGTCGTCGACCAGTCGCGCGATCACTTCGCGCATGTCGTAGGGCTTGGCGCGCTCGCTGGGGAGGATGCCGTAGATCTCCTTCTCGTCGGCCTTGGGCGGTGCGGGCTTTTTACGGCTGAAGCCCGCGTCCTTGGGCTTGCCGAGCTTGTCCACGATGGCGCGGATCTTCTTGAGGCAATCCGCATCGTCCTTGCACTTGTAGTCGGTAACGCCGCTGATCTCGCTGTGGGTGGTGGCGCCGCCGAGGGTCTCGTTGTCGATGTCCTCGCCAATGGCGGCTTTCACCAAGTAGCTGCCCGCGAGGAAGATACTGCCTGTCTTCTCCACGATGAGGGCCTCATCGCTCATGATGGGCAGGTAGGCGCCACCGGCCACGCAGCTGCCCATCACGGCGGCGATCTGCGTGATGCCCATGGAGCTCATCACGGCGTTGTTGCGGAAGATCCTTCCGAAGTGCTCCTTGTCGGGGAAGATCTCGTCCTGCATGGGCAGGTACACGCCCGCGCTGTCCACCAGGTAGATGATGGGCAGGCGGTTCTCGATGGCGATCTCCTGCGCGCGCAGGTTCTTCTTGCCCGTCATGGGGAACCAGGCGCCGGCCTTCACGGTGGCGTCGTTGGCCACCACGATGCACTGGCGCTTGCTCACGTAGCCGATCACCACCACCACACCGGCGCAAGGCGCACCGCCGTGCTCCTTGTACATGCCATCGGCCGCGAAGGCACCGATCTCGATGCGCGGGCTCTTGGGGTCGAGCAGGGCGTCGATGCGCTCTCTCGCCGTCATTTTGCCCTTTGCCTTGTGGTCGGCGATGCGTTTCTCGCCGCCGCCAAGGTGGATCTTCTTCAAGCGGGTGTTGAGGTCACCCAGCTTCAGTTTGTTCAAGTCTTCGTTCTTGTTGAAGTCGATGTCTTGCTTTTCGGCCATGTTCTGATTAGCTGATTAGCCGATGAGCGGATTAGCTGATGGCTTGGTGCGAAGATCGGACGTGAACTTGGATAGTGGGAGGGTTCGGGCGTGCCCCGGCTCAAATGCAGCCGGGTCGCGCTCTCCGCTGTACTCCTCGGCCGGATTACCGGCCTGTGGGGTGCCGCTGCGATCGCTCACGCGGAATGCCGATCCCGTTCGATAGGTTGTTCCTACCGCTGGCGGAGCAATCGCCGCCTGAGTTCTTCTATCGTTGGCAAAGGATCTATCCGGTGAAGCATGACATGGCAATTGGAACAAACCATGGCCAGATCTTCCACACGGCTCAAATGGTCAGGTTGCATGGTGTGGACAGGGACTGTGTGATGCGCTTCGATGTACCCCGCTCCGGCCGCTCCGAAAGTCAGGAAGAAGGAATAGCCGCACACTTCACAGCACATATGTGGGTCTCTTGCCAGGAACTGCTCCTTCGCCGCTCGAACCAACTCCGGGTTGCGAATGTGTTCGGCCTTTCGATGTTCAATGAATCGTTCCTTTCCTTCTGGATAAAGGATGGCCTCGAACTCAGGCTGGATGACAACGGGTGCTGAGGGAGAAGGTTCCTTCGAGCCGGAGCGGGCGGTCGGGCTTGTGCCCGCTTGTTCACTTTCCTCTTCGTCCTCGTCGAATTCAGCATCCCATTTCGGGAAAACATGCCCAATGGTCCATGCGAACGAATGTGCATCGAGCAGATCAACAGGCCCACTGAGCTTGGCCTTCAACAGCACTTGGACTTGTTTGATGAGATCGATGAACACTAGGTATGTGCCCCATGATGCCTTGCCCGACAACTTGAAGCCTTCGACGCCTAGTAGTTCAAAGGCATAGTCGAAAGCCGACGGCCGCATGGGCAAGAACTGATTGCGATCCTTCAGAAAGAACAAGTAGGAAACAAAGTCCACGGGAAGGTCAAAGGCCAACAGATCCTCAAAGCAGGTTCCAGGTTTTCGTTTGTCCTTGAACAGGTCGTAGATGACTTGATCCACCGCTTGGGAACGTGGATGCTTTTTGTAGTCATCTCTTGCCCGCCAATCGACCAGATTGTTCTTGATGACTTGCTCCCTATGCACCACTTCAGCCATGAGGGCGTCGTCCACGCGCTCATGGATCAAGCCTGAAGCAATGTCCTCTGGCCGCCAGGTTTTGGACAGCAGCCTGGCTCTTGCGTCGGTATGGACTTCTTTCTTGTAGCTCTCCCGGGGATCGACCATCGGGTGATCGAAACCGGTGAAGGGCATTCCGTCAGCGTAGCGTGCCGCGCGATCAACGAAATCAGCGTAGTGTTCCTTGAAAGCCTTCGGATCGATCTTCTGTTCCATCGAAGCCGAAAGTACGGGCGAGGTTTTTCACCTCAACGATCAGCCAACTTGGCGAGACCGTTGCGCTCGTTGCGTCGTTGCGGTTAATCGCATTTCACTTCTTCGTCGCCGCGCTCACGAACGGCATCGTCGCCGCCTGCTTCATCCACGCCGCGCCTGGGCATGTTACCTCATTGCCATTCAGCCAGCTTATGGCCACCTGCCGAACCAGGTCCAGCGCGGGTCCAAGGTCGTTTCAGCCTTTTCCACGGGCCAGCCGCCGTACGGCCAGCACGACCGGTAGGAGCAGAAGGACGCCGGCGATCAAGGGCAGGAACCAGGCGAGCAGGCTGAGGGCGACCGCACCGCCCGTTTCGGCGGTGGCCAGCACCGGATTGCCCAGACCGGCGGTGGTGGTCGTGCTCGCCACGCGCGTGGTGGCGGTACCGGCGCTTACCAGACCGGCCAGGCCGCCGCCCGCCACGATGGCCAGGACCCACGCAGCGTAGGGTGGCAGGTCCACGAAGCTGCCGAGGGCGATGGTGGCTCCGGCGACCATGGACAGCGGCACGGCGGCCACGTCCAGCGCGTGGTCCACGAAGGGGATGTAGTACGCCAGCAGTTCCATCACAGTGGCCACACCTAAGGCGATCACGGCGGGCCATTCGGCCATCCAAGCGAAACTTCCGTTCAGGCCGATGCCGCCCACATCATACCTGGTGAACAGGGCGGCGATGAACAACGGCAGAAAGACGCGGAAACCGCAGGCCGCTGCCAAGGCGATACCCAGCAGGATGGAAAGGACCGTGGGGCCGAGGTCGGCGGTCATGGTGAAGGGTCTTGCGGGTAAATGTAGGCGCGCTACCGCTGCACGATCGAGCTGCCGTTGGTGCGGCTGTCCCTGTTCATGGGGATCAGCGAACGATCCTGGCCTCGATCCTTGCGCCTTGTGTAACATCAATGTTTGTAACAAGTGTGTTACAAAAAACGGATGTCACCGATGGGATGCGGCCTCCAGGTGTCGTTGCATGGCTTTCGTTAGCTCTGTTGCCGCCTCTTCGTGCACGAAGTGCCCGGTACTGGCGAACTTCTCCACCTGCGCATGCGGCAGGGCCTCTTTCCATCGTTCAAGCAGGTCGGTAGGGAAGAAGCGGTCCTTCATGCCCCAGCACAGCAGTGTGGGGATGGCGCGCAGCCGATGGATCATGCGCCATTGCTCGTTCCAGAATGGCCCGGCGTTCGCGATCTCCTGCACACAGGCGAAGGTGGCCGTGCGTGCAGCGGCATCGGGCAGGACGTTCTTGTAGTGCGCGTGCAGCGCCTTCGTCAGCTTCGACCGGTCGCCGTATGCGCTGGGCATCATCACGTTCACGCTGAATCCGAAGCGCAGGTACAGGAGCCTGCCGAGCCATGAGTTCATGATCGCGCTTGGACGACTGAAGCGCATGTCCGGCATCAGGTCCCACATCCAGGTGTTGTAGAGCACGAGGCCCTTCACGTTCTGTGGATGTTTCAAGGCGTGCGGCAGGCCGATACCGCCGCCGAAGTCGGTGGCCACCAGGGTGAGGTCCTTCAGTCCAAGATGGTCGATGAAGGCTTGGAGCCGTCGGGCATGCGCTGCAACGGTGTAGTCCGCGTTCCCGGGCTTGTCGCTGAGCCCGAAGCCCAGGTGGTCGAGGGCGATGCAGCGGTGCGTGGAGCGGAAGGCCTTGATCAGGTGCCGGAAGCCGAAGCTCCAGTCCGGGGTGCCGTGCACGAAGAGCATGACGGGACCCGCGCCTTCGTCCACGTAGTGGATGCGGCCATCGGGGTGAACGAACCTGCGACCGGTGAAGGGGTATTCATTCCGGTCCAACCAGGCGGGGTGGGTGATCATGGCCCAAAGCTCCTACTGACCCGATCCGAAGTTCTTGGTGCGGACCAACTTCTCAGATCCGAATGCGGTTGTACAATTTGCTCAGGTTGGTCGGGTGGATACCGAGGTAACTGGCGATGAGCTTGTGCGGCACGAGTTGGAACAGGTGTGCGCTCTGCGCGGCGAACTGCCGGAAGCGTTCCTCGGCGCTGGTGCTCACCTGGCGGTATCGGCCGTGGGCGGTGGCGATCAGCATCCCTTCCGCCACTTTGCGGAAAAGACGTTCGATCGAGGGATGGGCGTCGTATAGGTGTTGGAGGTCCGCATGGGCGATGGCCAGTACACGCGTGTCGCTGATGGCCTCCAGGATGTACGTGCTTGGCCCTTGTGACAGGAAGGACTCCGGGATGCCGCTGATGCCGACCGGGTAGGTGAAGGCCATCACATAAGGCTTGTCGTCCTTGAGGAAATAGCTGTACTGAACCCCTTCGAGCACGAAGAGCAGGTCGCGCTGCACATCGCCCACGCCCGTGATCACCGCACCCTTGGGCCAGCGCCGCTCCCGCAGGCGTGTGGTGAGGTCCTGCCAGGCGCTTTCGGCCATGGGATGAATGCCATCAAGGCATGCCCGTACGCGAAGGAGGTCCCCGAACAAGCTCATGTTCCGGCACGAAGTTGCTCTTGGGCGCGTGGCCCGAGGTTGCACACCAGGTCGATCACGCTCAGGCGGGGCTGGAAGCCATGCCGGTCCGCGAAGATCTGGGCGTACGGGGGCACGGCTGTGACCTCCGGCGGAAGCGGTCTCTTGGGGTGGAAGCCCGCGCGCAGATCGATGATGGGGAAACGTTCCTCGGCCGGTGTCAGGTAGTCCACAGGCCCTACACCTCCCTTGCCCATGCGGATCTCCGAGCCTTCCACATAGCGCTCGGCCACAAAGATCTCCGTGGTGAGCTTGAGCCAGCGCATGGCCAGGTGGATGGTGGCGAGCTGCAGGTCCACCAAGCGCTCGTACTTGTTCAGCAGTACCGCCTCGATGTCGTCGATGTAGTGGATGAACCAGGGTGTTTGCCCATACGCGCTGCGGATGGCGTGTACGTGCTGCTGCGGCCAGGTCTCCGCGTAACTCAGGCGTACTGCGCGCATCGGCATTTTGTGGCCATGGTCGTGCTCCACCTGGAGGCTGAGGTCCTGCCGTCCGTTGGGGCCCACGATGCCGGTGCGCGTGCGGTAGCTCTGCCGTTCGTAATGCTCGCCGATATCGATGATCACCCGTGGGTGTTCGGCGAGCAGGCGGTAGTGTTCGGCACTTCCGAAGTAGAAGGCGGAAAGGAGCGGGACCATTGGAGTGCGAAGATGCGATGTGGCGAACTGAGGAACCGGATAGTTTCGCGGACATGGAAAGGAACCCGCTCGCTTTGTCCGGTCTGTTGCTACTCGTCGCCTGTTCAAGCCCGGCGCCGAAAGAACCGTTGCCCACCGCCGATACCACCGCACGGGTGGTCGCCCTGCCGGAAGTGCCCGCCAGCTGGGCGGGTTACTACACCGATACGCTTCCCTGCGCGGATTGCCCCGGCATCCTCACCGACCTTTGGGTGCGCAGCGACAGCACGTTCATCCTTCAGGAACGTTACCTCGGGCGTGACTCGGTGCCGTACGGCACCATCGGCCAGTGGCACGTGGTGAACGGGCTGATCACCATCGGCTACACGGGGGACAAGCCGTATTTCTACCGGTACGAGAAGGATGGTCTGCTGCTGGTGGACGAGATGGGCGAAGCCGCCGAGAGCAAGTTGGACTATTCGCTCGACAAGCTGGCTGACGAGCTCGGCGATGCCCTACCGCGGATGCGCCTGTTGGGCACCTTCACCGACATGGCCGATGCGCAGAGCTTCCAGCCCTGTGGGGCGAGGTTCAGTTGGCCGTGCGCCGCCGGCATGGACATGGGGGAGGAGGAGGGTGAACCGCTCATCGCCTTCACGAACGCCGACCTGCAGAAAGCCTATCGCAAGGCCGTGAAGAACGCGGGTGATCCGTGGGTGGTGGAGGCCATCTGCACCATGGGCATGGGACCGGCCGCGGAAGGCGACGGTGCGGATGAGTACGTGTACATCGAGCAGGTGCTGCGTACGGCGGGCGAGCATTGCCCCTGACGTGTTCGAGATCACCCCTCCGGGTTTCCCGATAGCCCTGCATGACCTTGTCGGCCATGGCGCCCCAGAAGGGTCCTAGCTTCAGAGGTCCGCCAAGAATGCTGGATCCGGGTGCCGAACACCACGGGCTTGCCAACCATTCCGTGTTGCAATGGTCCAATAACGAACGGCGTTACTCCAGCGGCATGCAACCTCGTTAAAGCCCCCCACGTTCAATGGACGCTCCGAAGACGAAAGCGCATCTCCGGATCGTCCAATGGTAACGAGAGGAAGGCATTTTACGTCCAGGCAAGGCCTGCGACCCGCGCATGGAGATGCACCATGTACGGATGGAGCAACGCCGCTTGGGGGGGAAATGCCCTCACGGAACCTGAAGGAAGAGGTTGAGATGCGATCCTTGGATGCCGGCAGCCTAACAACGGCCTGTATCCACCACTCTCCCTGGCTCGTAGCACGTCACTGTGACCCCTCATGCATCTCCCGTCCAAACGATCCTCCTGCACGAATGGAGTTCGTCGGACCCGGGTTGGTACGGGGCTAACTTTGTTCGCGTCATACTCGCACAGAGAATGGTAAGTTCTTCATCCGCAAGGGAATTCGTCCATGTTGCAGAACAGGATCATTCGATCCCCAAGGTCCTGCACTACATCTGGATCGGCGAAAAACCACTGCCCCCGGCATTCCAAGCCAACATCGATCAATGGCAGCGCTTGATGCCCGACTACCGGATCGTGCGCTGGGATGAGAGCAACTACGATGTTCGCAGCCATCCGTGGATGAAGAAGATGTACGAGCAGAAAGGCTATGCCTTCGCCAGCGACTATATCCGGTTGGACATCCTTCACAGTTACGGGGGCATCTACCTGGATACCGACACCGGGATCAAGAAGCGGCTCGACCCCTTCCTGAACGAACATCTCGTGGTGCCATTCGAGTTCGACTGCCACCTCTCCACCGGGGTCATCGCCGCGCGTAAGGGGCATCCGTTCCTGTTGGAATGGATAGCGCTGTACGACAAGATGAATGAGGCGCGGGTGAGCAACGATGTGATCACGCGGTTCTTCCTCGAACGGTTCCCGGAGTTCAAGCTCAACAACAAGGACCAGATCGTGGGAGGCGACATCCGCGTGCTGCCCAAGGAGTACTTCACCGTTCCCTCGTTCGACAAGAACATGAACTTCGGGGTGAACCAGTGCGCAAACTCCTGGAATCCGGAGAACAAGAGCAGCACCCTGAGCAAGGTGATACGCACCCTCTTCGGCGAGGTGATCTACTTCAAGCTGCTCAACCTGAAAATGGTTTGGAAGAGCGAATACAAATCCTTGGAACTGGCCCGTGATCGGTCCGCAGAATGACCGCCATCCTGGTCATCGGGCCACCGCCTTGCTGGTGGTCAGCAGACTCAATGCACCTTCGACCCAGGTTCGGTGAAAGCCCGCATATCCAGGTCGGAGAAGCGCTGATGACCAAGGATGAACCGGTCGAAGGCTACGCTCCTATGGTAGATCCCGGTGAGGTCCGGAGCATGTTCGGTGCGCATGAGCGCACGGCGCTGCCGCAACACCATGGGTAGGTGTCGGAAAAAATGCGCATGCGCCCGTACCACCTGCCAGGTATGACGGCCATTGCCCTCGAACAGGAACTTCATCCCGGCGAAACCATCCAGGACCAACCGCCGAAGTAACCACCACCACCACCACGTGATGTGCAGGTTCTTCGCCAGAACGATCAGGCTGTTGCGGAAATTGAGGTAGGTCTTTCGCGGCGAGCTATACGCCAGCGCTCCGCCTCCCACATGATATACCACTGCTCCGCTGGTGTACCCGATGGTCCATCCCATGCGACGTAGTCGCCAGCATAGATCGATCTCCTCCATGTGCGCGAAGAGGTAGGCATCGAAGCCCTGTGCCGACCGGAACGCCTCGGCACGGATCAACATGCAAGCTCCTGTGGCCCAGAACACTTCGCGCTCATCATCATACTGACCATGGTCCTCCTCGGTGATCTCGAAGATGCGTCCACGGCAGAACGGATACCCGTTCCGATCGATGAAGCCACCTGCTGCGCCGGCATGCTCGAACCGACCTGGGTCCTGGAGTGATCGCACCTTGGGTTGACAGGCCGCCATGCGTGGATGAGCGTCCAGGTAAGTGTTCAACGTCTCAACCCAACCTTCGGTCACCTCCACATCGGAGTTGAGCAGGATGAACCGGTCGGCCATCACCTGTTCCAAAGCGGCATTGTAGCCCCCGGCGAAGCCCAAGTTCGTGGGCAAGGGGATGACCCGTACCGGTGGATGCACCTGGGCCAACCAGGCCAGCGAACCATCGGTGCTGGCATTGTCCGCCACGATCACTTCAGCCCCCTGGCTATGGCGCAACACATTGGGCAGGAAGCGTTCCAGCCAGGTCTTGCCGTTCCAATTGAGTATGACGACCGCCGTGTGGACCATTCGGTTGAGCGGCGGCAAAGATGCGGGTTCTGCACGGCCGATCTACCGCGGGTCGTTGTAGAACTCCAACACCCGATCGCTCTCCAAGGTGCTCGGCTGCGTGGCTTGAACCCCGATCGGCGCTTGGTTCCGCACATGGAGCATATGGTTCCATTGCGGATTGTTCATTTCGCCGGGCACTTCGCTGTGCAGCAACTGCAAACAGAAGTTGGCCATATCCGGTTGCCAGAAGACGAATCGGCGGTTGGTGAACTTGCCCGCCCTGTAATAATGCCAGATGGAGTAGGGCAGGGTCCCGGTCTCGTTGAACCGGTCCATCATGGTGTTCGGCGGACCATACTTCAGGTATACACGCCCACGGTCCGTTTCATAGCCGCGAAGCACACGGCACCCGAACATCTTGTTCACCTTCACCACCTCCTGCCGGTACGCCTCCCAAGCCTTTTCCGGCTCCATGCTCCGATTGGCCCAGAAGCTGTAGAAGAACCGTTTCATCAGATCCATGTCCTTGTCCTTGTACCGGTCGTCGATGATCTTCATCTCCAGCGGGTCGGCGATGGGGCGTAGGCTCGCGATATGGTCCACCAACGTATCCCGGTTGGCGAACGCCGAGGTGAACTTCCCATCCAAGTCGAGTCGATCCATGGCCTGGAGGTCATAGTCGTACCGGATGGGGTTGTTGCGTTGAAAGAATTGATCCTTCCGCGCGATCAAGCGCCCGGAGCGGTCGCGCACCTCCACCGCCAGCACATAATTGCCTGAAGGTAGGTCGGCGATGTCGAACTCCGCGATCACGGGATCCACCGGCTTGGCCTTCGCTCGTATGCTTCGCTTGAAGGGTCCGAAGACCGCCTTTGATTCATATCCTTCGATCTGATAGGAAAGCAGGTAGAGGCTATCCAAGCCGAACGCGGCCGCCGCTCCATGCACCTCCGCATAGAAATTCAACTTGGAGATGGACCGTGGGAGATAGTCCGTTAGCAGCGGCGCCACGGTATAACCGAACTTGGAAGGTTCTCCTGCTATGGATGGGGTGATGCGCTCGGCCAGCAGGATATCCGTGATGGAGATACCAGGTGACAAGGTGCCCACGGCAAGCGGCATGGTGAAGCGGCGTGTGGTGGTGTCGGCTTTGGTGGCATCACGCGCCTCCACCACCAGGTCATACAAGCCGGGAGCCAGTGCGAAGAACTCCTGGTGGATCAGGTCCTGCTGTACGCTATCCACGCCTTCGGGCCCCTTGACCAAGGTTTTCTCAAAGGCCACGATGGCCCCTTCCTGTTGCACCAGCGTGAGCACTTCCACCTGGGCTTGTAGGTTCCCTCGCTCGGTGGGGGCCACACCGAACGTGCCCGCCAGAAGGGCCATGTTCACGTCCACCAGAGGGTGTCCGTCCGCCGCATAGAACGTACGCGACTCCAGGACCATGTCCACCTGTGCTTTCACCGGACGATAGGGCCAAGCGACAAGTACCAAGGGTAATAGGCCAAAAAGCGCTCTCATCGTGTCAAAGTTAACGATGCCACAAGGGCCCGACACACCGTTACCTGATCCACCGCGACCGCAGCACGATGATCCCGACGGAACCACGACACACCTTGGGACCTCCGCTTGAAACGACACGAGGGGTGGAGGTGACCCTGCGACCGGACGGTCCGAAGCTTTGGAGCCGTGCCTCCCGGCAGCTCCCGCTCACCGCTTACCCCGAACGGCCCAGCGCTGAACCATGCGGTCCTCTCCAGGCTCACCGCCCTGTGGACGGAGCGCTCTGGCCGTTGTAACGGTGCGGACCTCTTCTGCGGAGAGGGAGGGATTCGAACCCCCGTTACCCTTACGGGTAAAGCGGTTTTCAAGACCGCCGCATTCAACCGCTCTGCCACCTCTCCAGGTGCCCGAAAGCCATGGCTTTCCGGACGGCGGGCACGAAAGTAACGAGTTGGCCGGGCCGAACGATATTTGCGCCATGGCGATCCGCATGGAGTTCCTGGGTACGGGCACGAGCCAAGGCGTACCTGTGGTGGCCTGTTCCTGCTCCGTGTGTACCAGTACCGATCCGAACGACCGGCGGCTGCGCACTTCGGCATGGCTCACCTGTGGCGATACCGAGATCCTGATCGATGCAGGCCCCGACCTTCGGCAACAAGCCTTACGTAGCCGAATTCCGCGGCTGGATGCCGTGCTGCTGACCCATGAACACATGGACCACGTGGCGGGCATCGACGAACTCAGGGCCTTCAACTTCGCGCAGCAGCAGGCCATGGACATCCATGGCCTGCCACGCACCTTGGAAGCCGTACGCCGGATGTACCACTACGCCTTCGCCGAGCACAAATACCCCGGTGTTCCGGAGCTGAACCTGGTGGAGGTGGAGCGGTCCACCTTCCATGTGGGCCCTGTTCCGATCCTCCCGGTGGAAGTTGATCATGCGGGCCTGCCCATCCTGGGCTACCGCGTGGGCGACCTCGCCTACATCACCGATGCTAAAGAGGTATCGCCCGCCGGTCGGTCCAAGTTGATGGGCCTCGATGTGCTGGTGATCAATGCCTTGCGGATAAAGCCGCACGTGGCGCACTTCAACCTGGAGGAAGCCCTCTCCTTCGTGGCCGAACTGGCACCGGAACGCGCCTACCTCACCCACATCAGCCACCTGCTTGGGCCCCACGCCCAAGTGAGCGTTCAGTTGCCCGCAGGCGTAATGCTGGCCACCGATGGGCTGGTGATCCAGACCGATGCGCCCTTTCCGGGTTGAAGGCCATTCTTGGAGACCTGGGGCCTGAGCCTTGGCCGTTCAGCCACAGCGTACGATCTTCGTACCTCACCTATTCGATACATGCGATTCCGCACCTGTCTCATCTCCATGCCGGTCGCCTTGGCGATCACCAGCTCGGTCACCGCACAAACAGCCACCCGGGCCGATGAGGTGCGCTTCATCACCGAGAATAAGCGCGTTCCCGACCGTGATCGGCAAGCGGCCCTTCGGCAATGGGGGGGATGGCCTGCCTTCAAACACGCGCACCCACGCTGGTCCGCGGAGTTCAACGAGGAAACAGGCCTGCCACGCAGGGCCTACGGCGATCCGATCGCCACGGTGGGCCACGAGGCGACGGAAAGGGCACAGCGGTTCCTCGCCGATGAGCTGATGGGCTATCGGCTCCCCATGGACCAACTGGTGGCGCAGAACACCTCGAAGGGAGGAAAGCTCACCTATGTACACTTCACCCAGCAGTATGAAGGCCTGCCTGTACTGGGGGCCCATGCCATGGTGAAGCTCGACGACCAGGCCCGCGTGATCGCCTTTGGTGCGGACCTGGCCATGGACATCACGGTTCCGTTGACTCCCACGGTGGCGGCTGATGTGGCCGTAGCCCGTGCGAGCGAGGGCCTCTCCAACATCACCTCGCATGAATTGCGCGGTCTCGCCATTCTTCCTGTAGCCACCAACGGCCGGCACGTGCACCATTTGACGCACCGTATCGTGGTGCATACCCGGCGCGGCGACACGCCAGGTCGATACGACTGCCTGGTTGATGCGCACTCCGGCGACCTGCTGTACCGCACCAACGAAGTGCGGACCTGTGGCCATGGCGAAGACGAAGGAGACGACGCGATGGACCTCTCCGTTACCGGCCTGGCCTACGCTGGAAGCCCCCTCACGGCGCCCGAGGTCCAAGGGTTGCCTAACCTGAACATCTCCATCAACGGCAACGTAGTGCGCACCGACGTCACCGGCTATGTGGCCTCCGACCTCACCGGTCCAGCGACCGGGCTTTTCCAGCTCCGTGGTCCGTGGACCCAAGTGAGCACCAATTCCGTGACACCTTCCCAGAACGTGGCGCTGAGCGAAGGGTTCAACCAGGTCAACTTCACCGTAGGCAACCTGCGGGAGCGTTCAGCCTTCATCTATGTGAACCAGATCCATGCACACGTGAAGAACGTGCTACCGGAGTTCACCGGCATGGACTTCCAGATGCAGTGCAACCTGGACCTCACCACCGATTTCTGTAACGCCTTCTACGATGGTACCGCCATCAACTTCTATGCAGAAGGGAACAACTGCCGGTCGCTGGCCACGATCAACGATGTGGTCTACCACGAGTATGGACATGGGATCAACGACAAATACTACCTCTCGTTGAGCAGCAACTTCGTGAATGGCGCGATGAACGAGGGATATGCGGACGTTTGGGGCTTCACCCTCACGCAGAACCCGGTGCTCGGGCTGGGGATGAATCTGGACAACGACAATTCGTCGGTACGCCGTTACGACACGCCACCCAAGGTGTATCCAGTGGATATCACCGGAGAAGTACATGGTGATGGGGAGATCATCGCGGGCGCCTGGTGGGACCTGTACGAGCTTTTGGGCAACGACATGGAATTGACCCTTGACCTGTTCGCCGCAGCCTATCCTGGCATGCAAGCCGCCACCTTCAACGGCAATGAAGGCCAGGCCTTCCGCGATGTGCTGCTCGATGTACTGCAGGCCGACGACACCGACGGCGACATCACCAACGGCACGGTGCATGGGGCAGCCATCGTGGAGGCTTTCGCGATCCACGGCATCACGCTCATCAGCGATGCACAACTCTACCACGATGGCATCCTGGCCGGACCGGCGGATGAGGAGATCCCGGTGGAAGCACAACTCATCATCACCTTCCCATCAACCCTGTACCTTCAGGACGCTTCGCTCCATTACAAGGTGAATAACGCGGAAACGTGGCTCTCCACACCCATGACCACCACGGGCGATGGCCTGTACCGGGCCAACATCCCGGCACAACCGGCTGGCACCGTGGTGGCCTATCACCTGGGTCTGCGGGATATTTTCGGACAGTCCAGCTCGATCACCCCGATCGCCGCGAACCTGAACGACCCCGGCCTTCCGTACTACACGATGATCGGCTATGGATTGGCCGCCACCGAGAACGCCGATGACCTGAGCCAGCTGGGAGAACTCATCCAAGGGCAGCCGGAGGACAATGCCATCACCGGCAATTGGGAGTTCGGGCCACCGATGGCTTCGTACGGCACGGCTGGTGAGCCCAGCACCATCGTGCAGACCGGGACACAGCACACCCCAGGCGGACAGTATTGCTGGTACACGGGCAACGCGCTCAGCACCACCAGTCCGATCGGGGATAACGACGTGGATGAGGGGAGCACCACCTTGATGGGCCCCAACGTGGACCTGACGCCCTACGTGGACCCGGCCATGAGCTATTGGCGGTGGTACACGAACAACCCTCCGTCCGGCGCCAACCCCAACGCCGACTGGTGGCAGGTATACGCAAGTGGTGATGATGGTGCCAGCTGGGTTCCCGTGGAAGACACCAAGACCGGAGAGCGCAACTGGCGCAGGAAGGTGTTCCGTGTTCGAGATGTCTTGGGTGATGATGCCACGCAGATCCGTCTCAAGTTCATCGCCAGTGACAGTGTTCGACCAGGACTGGAGCAGGACGGTGGCAGCCTTGTCGAGGCCGCCGTGGACGACATTGAACTGTGGAGCGCCGAAGCTCCCGATGGTTTGACCGAACGCCACGTGAACCATGCCATGTCCCTCTGGCCTACACCCACATCCGGACCGTTGTCGATCGGCGTCCGTATCCCGTATGATCCGTCCACGACCTTGGAGATCATGGACCTCACCGGTCGATCGGTCCGTTCCGTACCACGGATCCAGAGCGATCTGGTGAACGTGGATGTGTCAGGGCTCGCGGATGGCCAGTACATCGCGCGGATCCGATGGTCTCAAGGGGTGGTCGAGCAACGATTCTCCGTGCTGCACTAAGGTTCTGGACGCGGCGCGTTGATCACGCGCCAGAAAGCTCTTGGGCTCGGCGGCTTGCCGCCTCGATGCCCTTTGCCAAGGCTTGGGCCAGACCTGAGCGTTCGAACTCCTTGAACGCCGCTTCGGTGGTACCTCCTTTGCTCATCACCGCCGTGATCAGATCGTCCGGTGTGCGGTCGGCATGTTCCATGAGGTGGTAGCTCCCCAGCATGGTCTGCTTCACCAGTGCGGTGGCCACGTGCGGTTGTAGTCCAAGAGCCACCCCTTGGTCGATCATCGTTCTCACGATATGGAAGAAGTATGCCGGGCCACTGCCGCTGAGCGCGGTCACCGGATCGAGGTGTGCCTCATGTTCCAGATGGACCGCGCGGCCGGTGCTGTTGAGCAACTGCTCCACCATCAAGGTCTGGCGCATGTTCAGCTCCGCTCCCGTAGCATAGGCGGTGATCCCCATGCCGATCTGCGCCGGAGCGTTCGGCATGGCACGGACCACGGTCCGGTGCTGCAGATCCGCCTGTAGCCGTGCTATGGTGATGCCGGCCATGATCGAGAGCACCACCTGGCCGGGCCGCAGCAAAGGGGCAAGAGCGGGGGAAATGGAACCGAAGTCCTGGGGCTTCACCGCCACGATCACCAGATCACATGTACTGATCGCCCCACCCATGGTGGTGGTGACTCTGCCGAGCGCTTCCAACTGGGAGCGGCGCCCTTCACTGCGGAGGACCAGGAGCAGCTCATCCTGTTGCACCAGGCCGTATTTCCGGAAACTGCGCGCATAGGCCTGGCCCATGTTGCCGCAGCCAACGATACAGATCTTCATGGACACGAAGTTCATCGCGATCCCTCGACCGCCGCAGCTGCGGTCCGGAACTCCACCAACCGTCCTTAGTGGGAAACGGCCTTCAGCCCAACGATGCTCGCGATCAAGGTGAACAGGAAAAAGAGGCGCCAGAATGCCACCGGTTCGCGGAAAAGGAAGATGCCCACGAGCACGGTGCCCACTGCGCCGATGCCTGTCCACACCGCATAAGCCGTCCCGATAGGGAGGTGCTGCGATACCTTGTAGAGCAGGTACATACTGATGGTGAGGCAAACGAAGAAGCCTGTCATCCACCAGGCCGAAGCGCCCCCAGTGGTCTCACGGGCCTTGCCCAAACACGTGGCGAAACCGACTTCGAACAGCCCGGCCACCACCAGCAGCACCCAATTCATGGGGCCGAAGGTAGCAGGTGCTACCAGCCTGCGGCCACAGCGATCAGTACCCCCAGGTCGCCATCCATGTCCTGGAGTCCTGCTTCCGGGATGAAGGCTTGGCTCACCGCTCCATCGAGGTAAAGCGCATTGGCGCAGCCGTGTGCTTCGAACCACGTGGCGAGCTCGTGGAAAGAGATCGGTTGGCGGGAGATGGCGAAGACCGTGCGGCCATCCGCCCGCACGCCGACCCCATTGCGGATATGCAGGTTGCGGGAGCCAGGGGTGAAGTGCCGGTTGATGACCCCGTTGGCGATCAACATCGGACCGCTTTGTGTGGCGTATCGCACGCCACGCATGTCCTTCATGGCTTCTGTGGTCTTCACGAAGGCCGTTCCATCCTCCATCACGCCGAAGACACCGTTGGGCTGCATGTGGAAGTTCCCCGCTCCATCCGTGCGCCGATCCATCGCATGCAGGATCCTGCCATCCTCGATGTACAAGCCCACCGGGCCATGATCGGTGCTGAACATGCCTCCATTCATCCCGAAGATCATCTGTAGGGCTCGGTCATGAAGGTGGTCCTTCAACCGGCCGAGGTTCCCGAACCGTTCCCCACGCCCGTCCTTCCAATGCATGGTGATCGGCTCCCGCACCGGATCCACCACCCGAAAGGCGATCAGTGGTGGTGTTCCGGTGGATGAGCACAAGATCCACAACGCCACGCCAACGAGGAACGTACGGATCTGAACCATGGTATCCATCAGAACCCGATCTCTGCTCCCAATAGCATGCCCATCCCACGCACGCGCCGATCGAAGAATGCGGGGACTTGCGGGGTGGAGAGGGTCACCAGCACATGCCTGCCGAAGCGATGCTTCGCCCCCAGGCCGATCCGCGCACCACCAAAGCCCCCGTAGCTCAGGAACGTGGCAAGCAAGGTGCGCGTACCCAGCACTCGGCTCACCTGCAGCGTCGCATGTGGTGCATAGCCGGTCAGGTACCGGTGATCCAATGCCAGGCCGATGCGCCAATCTGCGCCGAACGGCATGTCGGCGTTCACATGGACCTGGAAGGGCGTGGGCCGGGTCACCTGACCATGCTGAAAACGAAGGCCGAGCGTATCCAGCACGGCATCCTGATCCAACAGCACCTTGTCCAGCGCAAAGAGGTTCTCCACGTACCAACCTTCGAAGTTGACCAGGGTATCCTTACGAATGGCCACGGAGTTCGGGTTCCAGGCGATGAACCCGAGATCCTCCACGCCAACGGAGAGCCGGAGCGGCCAAGACCCCTCGAAAGCCCAAGCCCAGCGGCCAGAAAGCGCGGCGCCCAGACCATTCGTCCGACCAAAGCCTGTCTTCGCCGTATCGCTGGCGAGGTATTCACCCAAGACCGATGTGCGAAGCACACGGCCATCCGCCGCGGTGAACAACTCCGACGAGCGGACATCAAGCGCCGTGAAGGAACCGCCTTGAACCAGTTCGACCCGAAGGTTGGAGCCGTTGCCATCGTGCACCACGCCTGCTCCGATGGTCCGGTAGCTCATCCGCTCGTACCCGGAAGGAGAGAGGCGAGCGCTTCGGCCAGCGAACAGCGCATTGCCGAAGAAGGTGAGCAGGTACTGGTCCTGGGTGAACGACAGGCCACTGAAGTCGCGATACGCGACCTGGACCATGGGACGCCACTGCCCACGGGTCCCCCAGCATGCAGCGCCGGTCCATCGTAAGCCTCCTTCGAGGATGTAGCCTGCCGTGTTCGCTTCGGCCTGCAGACCATCCGCGACCTGTTGGCGTAACGACCGGCTGATCTCCCCGCCCTGATAAAGTGCCAATGGGAGTTCATTGGCCACGGTATTGGCATTGTAGTCGATGAGGCCGAACAGACCGACCGTGTTCTTGTACCCGGCATTGAGGTCTACCCGCGGATCGTGATGCAGAAGAAGACCCTGGGCCACCAAGGATGACCCCACCAGCCCCGATGCGAGGGAAAGTCCGAGGCGCATCATTGCCCGTTCACCATATACGTTCCATCCACGGTGAACTGGAGGTCCATGGCATACCGGTCCAGGATCCGCACATGCCCCAGTGCAGGGTCCGTATCGAAGACCACCCGGGTGCGTATGCGGTTCCCGTCATACAACAGCCCCACCTGCTCCTTGGACAATGGGGCATGCACGGTGGAACTGGAAGGAACGTGGACCAGCCCATCAGCAGCCACCACGCCGGACCGAATGACCCCATCCACCGGGATCGAGCTCAGCACCTGACGATCCTGATCCACGATATCGAGCACGATGGTCGCATCGAACGGGAACCCATTGGTGGCAAAGAGATGCAGCGTGCCTTGCACGATGGTCCGATGCGCCGCATCGCCAGGCAGGTCGGGCGCTTCCACACTTTCCAGGGTGAGCCCGGTAGCGATCACATTCAATGGGACCTCCAACTCAAGGCCCGCCCTTAGCTTGCTCTCGTAATACAAGAAATCGTTGCCATTGCTCACATTCCCCAGCGGATTCAGACTGATGTCGAGGTCGTAGCGCACCTCATCGGGCATGCTCTCCACGAAGGCATCCACATTGCTGTTGCTGTTGTCCAACACGTTCAGGTACAGGCTCGGAATGAAGCCGGTCCCGAGGTCCGTCGCCCGATTCAGATTGATTGGACCTTGGAGGATGGCATGCGTGAGATCCACCGTGGACCCGGTACGCGTGTTCGCTGCTTGAAAGGAATTGAGCCGCACCCTGAGATCCATGCCGATGCCATTCTCCACCCGCAGTCTCAGGGTCACCTGATCCAGGTCCAGCGACCCACCCACGAACGAGTCAAAGAGGTTCAGCCGGCTCCGTTGGTCGTTGTAGGTCAGTTCATTGGTACCGAAGTAGCCCTTGGCGAAACCGGGGACCAGATCGTGATAACTGGCCACCACGATGATACTGTCCTGATTGGTCACGCTAGCGCCGTTCCCATTGGGGTCCAGTTCGGCGGAGATATTGGTGGCCAGGGTGTTCACCAGGTCGTAGCTGGGACCGCGCAGATCCAGCCGCACACCGCTTAGGTCACGAAGCACGGTGGAGCTGCTCGGGGCGTTCGACGATCCGGCCTCTACCGACGCTGAGATGCTGCCTGTGCCATCGGGGAACTGGGCGGTCGGCAGGTCGAAGACCCCCAGGATCCGGCTGCCGATCTTGTTCCGCATATCCACACGCAGGGTACCCTCACGGATATCCAGGCGGGAAAGTTCCACCTGGGGAAGGTTGAAGCGGATCAGGTTGTTCTCACTGATCACCGGAAAGCCGGCGGGTAGCTCGAAGACATCGTTGGGCGGTAGGGGCAGGGCATAGGGGTAGCTGAAGCTGGTATCCGGCAGTTCCAGCAGGGTGTCGAGGTCTACCGCGAAGAGCTCGGAGGAGTAGACCAAGGTGACCGAACCATCGGCCGCCACACTTTGAAGGGAATCGGGGATCAGGTGGGCGATGGTAAGGCGCGAGGTGATCAATGGAGCCACCACGTCCACGTCCCACCGGGATGGATCGCTATCCCTTCTACACCCTGTGGTGGTGGAAAGAAAAACCATCGCCCAGAAGGCAACCGTTCGTATAGGTCGAACGTATTTCATACAGGGAGCAAAATACTGCCCAACGGAGGAATGTCAGGTTTCATCGAACGACGAATCGTATTTTTCCCCCATCGACAGGCACCGTGCTACTAAGACGTCATATCATCGTTCCAGCGCTGCTTTCGGCCACGGTCATGTTCCTGATCTCCTGGCTTTGGCATGGCGTGGCGCTCACCGATCTGGAGGAGCTGCGGATCCCGGTGGGGCTCTATCTCTGTCTCGCAGGGCTTGTCTATATCCTCCTCGGCTTCGCCATGACCTTCTGCATCCATACGGCCATCCTTCACGAATGGATCTCGCTGAAGCAGGCGTTCCCGTTCACCTCGATGCTCTTGGGTGCGGTGTTCGGTTTCTGCGTGTATCTGGTCATCTTCGTCCTGGGCATGTCCTTCACGAAGGGAGGCATGATCCATGTGGTGGCCGACGTGATCTGGCAGATGGTGGAGCAGGGGATAGGCGGCCTGATGGTGAGCCTGGGCATCATCTGGGATATGCACAAGCGCTACCTCGAGTCGGAGCGCGCCTGATCAGGCCCCTTCATACTTCCCGTTCCAAAGTCGCCTCAACATCGCGCGGTATTCCTGTTCCCGCGGATTGTCCCCCGGTTCGTAGAAGACGGTACCGGCCAACTTCTCAGGCATGAACTCCTGGGCGATGAAATTCCCGACGCCATCGTGGCTGTACCGGTAATCCTTCCCGTAGTCGAGTTGTTTCATGAGCTTGGTGGGGGCGTTCCTCAGCGCCAGGGGAACAGGTAGGTCGCCATGGCTTCGCACGGCCTCCTGCGCGGCCCCGATGGCCTTGTAGCTGGCATTGCTCTTGGGTGAACACGCCAGGTAAACGGCGCACTGGCTCAGAATGATCCGACCTTCCGGCCAGCCGATCATCTGCACGGCCTGCATGGTGGTAGTGGCCATCAGCAACGCGTTGGGGTTGGCATTGCCGATATCCTCGCTGGCCAGGATCACCATGCGGCGGGCGATGAACAGTGGGTCCTCGCCACCCTCCACCATCCGGGCCAACCAGTACACCGCCGCATTGGGGTCGCTTCCCCGCATGCTCTTGATGAAAGCGCTCACCACGTCGTAGTGCTGCTCCCCTTGCTTGTCGTACCGTGCAGCGTTGTTCTGCACCACCTCCTTCACCAAGGCATCATCGATGGTGATCCGGTCGCTGCCTTGTCGGCCGGCCGACAGCACACAAAGTTCGAAGGTGTTCAGCAACCTTCGGGCATCACCACCACTGGCGCGCATCAGGGCATCGGTCTCCTTCAAGTCGACCGGGTGGTCCTTCAGGACAGGGTCGGTGACCAAGGCGCGGTCGAGCAAGCTGCGTAAACGTTCCTCGTCCAGCGCCTTCAATACGTACACCTGGCAGCGGGAGAGCAGGGCAGGGATCACTTCGAAGCTGGGGTTCTCGGTAGTGGCCCCGATCAAGGTGATGGTTCCCTTCTCCACCGCACCCAACAGGCTGTCCTGCTGGGCTTTACTGAAGCGATGGATCTCGTCGATGAAAAGCACCGCACTCCGCGCGAACAACCCCGACCCTCCGGCCTGTTCGATCACCTCTCGCACCTCCTTGACACCGCTGTTGATGGCGCTCAGAGCATAAAAGGGGCGTTTCAAGTCCTGCGCGATCAAGCGGGCCAGGGTGGTCTTGCCCACGCCAGGAGGCCCCCACAGGATCATGCTGGGGAGCATTCCACCGGCAAGGGCCTTCCGCAGCACCCCGCCCGGACCCACGAGGTGTTCCTGCCCGACCACCTCCTCCAAGGTGCGGGGGCGCATGCGTTCGGCCAGGGGTTCGGTGTTCTCCACGGATCGGACCGCGAAGGTACCATCGCAACAACGCAGAAGCCCCCGCCGACTGGCGAGGGCTTCCGCATGCCTTGTGGACAGGCCGATCAAGGTTGGTGCATCAATCGACCGTGGGTCTGCTCACCATCCATACGCACATGGTAGAGGAAGGCCCCTGTCCCCACCTTCTCCGGACTGAAGACCACACGGGTGGTCTCGCCAGCGTACACCGGCCCGTTGTACGCCTCGCTGATCCAGCGACCCTGCATGTCCGTGATGGTCACCACGGCCGTACCGGTCTCCTTGGCTTGGAGGGAGATCACGCATTCGTTCCGGAACGGGTTGGGCGATGCGCTCACCTCAAGCTTCTTGCCTTGGCCCGGCTTACCGCATTGAACGAACAAGGTCCAGGTAGCGGCACTGCTGTTGCCGCAGTAGTCCGTGGCGGTCCAGGTATAGGTGATGCTGTATGCACCATCCTTCTCATCCCCGTTCTGGACCGAGGATACCGTGGCCTCCATGGCGCTTTCGGTGCACTCATCGAATGCCCATACGGTGGGGAGGTGGTAGTACTCCAGCTCGTCGCAGTAGGTGATGCCATCCACCTCAGGGATACCCATGATCACGGGTCCGGTCTCGTCCACCACGGTGATGGTCTGTTCACAGAAGGCCACGTCGCCGCTGAGATCGACCGCCCAGAAGGTGCGGCGGATCACGAAGGGGCACGCGCTCAAGGTCTCATCCCACCAACCGTGGTTCTTCACCGGCATGCACTTCTTGTCACCACCGTCCACTTCGGTACGGAAGGTCGGCATACCACCGAGTCCTTCAGGGGAGTAGTCGGCCGCGCAATCCACGGTGATGTCCGCCGGGCAATTGGTGATCAGAGCAGGGCACTCCTTCTCCCCGCAATCCTCACGCGTTACCACCACACTGGTGGAACCACTGCACCCATTGGCAGTGGTCACCACGACCACATAGATTCCAGGTTCTGCGACCTCCGGATATTGATCCACACCGGCATACCCGTTGGGGCCGGTCCAGCTATAGGTCGGTGCTGTTCCATCGGTGAAGGCGGAAAGGATCACGGTACCATCCTCACAGGGCAGCATACCACCTTCGGCGAAGACCTCAGGCACATCCATATCGCTGACCACCACCGCAGAAGCCTGGCTGCTGCAGCCGTTGGCACCGGTCACCACTAAGGTGTAGGTACCGGCCTCGCTCACCGTGGGGTTCTGTTCGTTGCTGGTGAAGCCGTTGGGACCGCTCCAGGCGAAGCTGCCGTTGCCGCTTCCCATCAGCTGGATCGAGGTCACCGTGCAGGTCAGGGTGCCGCCGGTGGCTTGTGCGCCCGGAGCATCGCTGTCCAGTTCAACCACCGCAGAAGCCTGGCTGCTGCAGCCGTTGGCACCGGTCACCACCAGGGTGTAGGTACCGGCCACGCTCACCGTGGGGTTCTGGGCGTTGCTGGCAAAGCCGTTCGGACCGCTCCAGGCGAAGCTGCCGTTGCCGGAGCCTTGCAGCTGGATGGAGGTCA
>JADHED010000062.1_pt1 | contig 146660 bp, 141 predicted proteins | sample 8952041 | NCBI WGS metagenome assembly JADHED01 (sample SAMN16124423, study PRJNA663239) | bioreactor sludge metagenome | isolation source: sludge (control) | place: India:Bengaluru | collected 2018-09-08 | reverse complement strand
AGGGCTTATCAGTGTGCGTCACCTCTCGGGCCCTCCCCCAGCCCCTCCCGCAAGCGGGAGGGGAGCTACTCCTCACTTCCCGCCTTGCCCAATTTAATCGAACGATTAAACATGGGGCAAACGCACATGCAGGAGAGGCCCAGATGACATCCCCTTTATTCGACCAATGGCGCGCCCGTTCGCCCTATTATGATGAAAGCCATGAGGCGGTGTGTGACACTGTGCGACGCTTCGTCGCGCGTGAAATCCTGCCGTATGTCGATGCGTGGGAAGCTGCAGGCGAATTGCCGCGCGAACTGCATAAAAAGGCAGCCGAAGCGGGCATATTGGGCCTAGGCTATCCAGCCGAATTTGGCGGCACGGGAAGCAATGGCTTCGATATCTTTCACTCGCTGGTGCAGAGCGAGGAAATGTGCCGTCCCGGAGCGGGTGGTATCCCTGCCTCGCTGATGACCCATGGCATCGGCCTGCCGCCAATCCTAGCGATGGGCAGCGAGGAAATGAAGCAACGTATCGCGCCCGCCGTACTTGCCGGTGAAAAGATCATCTCGCTTGGTATCACCGAGCCTTCCGGCGGCTCGGACGTCGCGAACCTGAAAACCAAAGCCGAGCGCAAGGGCGCATCCTATATCGTCAATGGCAGCAAGACCTATATCACCAGCGGCATGCGTGCCGACTATGTGACGACGGCGGTGCGCACCGGCGGGCCGGGAATGGGTGGCGTGTCGCTGCTCCTAATCGAAACTGACCGACCGGGATTCAGCCGCACCGCGCTCGCCAAAATGGGATGGCACGCTTCGGACACCGCGACGCTGCATTTTGACAATGTAGAGGTGCCCGCAGAAAATCTGATTGGCCCCGAAAATGGCGGCTTCATGGGCATCATGCGCAATTTCAACGGAGAGCGATTGGGCATGGCGCAGCAGGCTGCGGCCTATGCGCGCGTCTGTTTCGAAGATGCCCTTGATTGGGCGCAGCAGCGTGAAGTTTTCGGCAAGCCGCTGATTCGCAACCAGGCCATCCGCCACAAGCTGGCCGACATGCTGCGCCAGATCAACACGACGCAAGCGTGGATTGACCAATGCGCGTGGAGCGTGCGCGAGGGCAAGGCCTTCCCCGGCGATTTTGCGCTGCTTAAAGTTCAGGCGACCCGCACGATGGAGTATTGCGCACGCGAGGCTTGCCAGATCCTCGGCGGTGCCAGCTTCATGCGCGGCTGCCGCGTCGAGCGCATCTACCGCGAGGTGCGTGTGATGGCGATCGGTGGCGGATCGGAAGAGATCATGTTCGATCTGGCGAGCCGCCAATATAATTTCTGAACATGTAAAAAATCATTCATTGCGTATTCAGTTCTAGAGTGTCACTCTAATCCTATTGAACGGGAGGAGGGACCCCATGAACAGAAAACTGACCCCCACTTTGGCACTCATGATATTTGCAATGCCGATCGACGACAGCGCGGCCGATGAAACCCATTTCGGTTTTACGGTCGGCAGCGTTTCGATCACCAAGCCTATATCGCCCGGCTCGCTGGGGCTTAAGAATATGTCATCCTCCAAGATTGCGTCGAAGCGCGATCTTGTAGTGACCGGCAACAATCCGCGCTTCACGGTCACCGGATAGGTGTTTTGCAAGCAGGGCGCGCGGTTGACGGCTGTACAGGCGATTATTGGCAAGGGCTTTCTGCACAATAACGACATGATGGTCGTCAACAGCTGGGGCAAAACGGCCAAGCAGACCAATGTAGCTGGCCGAAGCGATGCTGATGTATCGTTGGAGGTGCAGCTCAATGTTTCGCGCCGCGACACCGGTGCGGCGATTGATCTGACCTTCAATCCAGCGCGAGATTATGAACAGAAGCTCAAGGCCTATGTCGCCAAGGGCAACACAGCCGCCGAATATCTGCGCGAAACGCAGGCATTTGACATGGATGTTACCGTCAACCTCGTCGCTTGGTGCAAGATGGATTCCAAGGCCAATTCGGTGCTGGCAGGCAAGACTTATGCTGGATTTGTTGCACGCAAGGTGCCGGTGACGATCCTTTACAACGGCGACCCTGCGATCATCGATGGACCGGCTCCGAGGGCGACGGTCAAGACCCGCGCGGAAGAGACAGCGCCTCCGATAAAATGACGTAGCGCGCCGCCACAGCCAAAACCCGCTTTTGACATTCGGGTGGCGGCCGCGCATCACTCTCTTCAAAGCAGAATCAGGAGAGAGTTATGCCCAAGGAAGCATGCGAATTTGATGTCATCGTCTATGGTGCGACTGGCTATACCGGCCGGTTGGTTGCCGAATATCTGGCTAAACAGGCCGAAGGCGGCGTTGATGTCTGGCCTTGGCGCTGGGCGATGGCCGGACGTTCGCTGACCAAGCTGGAGGAGGTGCGCGATCTTTTAGGCGCACCAAAGGACACGCCATTGGTGGTCGCCGATGCCGACGATCCTGCTTCGCTGGCGGCTATGGCCAAGCGCACCAAGGTGGTGCTGACCACCGTTGGACCCTATCAGCTTTATGGCGAGCCACTGGTAAAGGCCTGTGTCGATGCCGGCACCGACTATACCGACCTGTGCGGTGAACCGGTTTGGATGCGCCAGATGATCGACAAATATCACGATGCCGCCAAAGCGAGCGGCGCGCGCATCACTTTCTCGTCGGGCTTCGATTCGATCCCGTTCGATCTGGGCGTACTCATGCTGCAAAAACATGCGACCGAGAAATTCGGTGCACCTGCGCCTCGCGTTAAAGGCCGCGTTCGCGCGATGCAGGGGGGCTTTTCCGGCGGTACGGCAGCAAGCTTGAAGGAAACGCTGAAGACGCTCGCCAAGCACCCCACACTGACACCCTATATGCTCAGCCCGTTCGGCCTGACGCCGGGCTTTGATGGACCCAACCAGCCTACCGGCATGATCCCCGAATATGACGACCATCTGGGAAGCTGGGCCGCGCCGTTCATCATGGCGGCGATCAACACCAAGAATGTCCACCGGACGAACTTCCTGCTCGGCCACCCCTGGGGTGCGGACCTGCGCTATGACGAGATGGTGCTGACCAGCCCCGGCGAGATGGGCAAGCAGGCTGCCGAGGGGCTGGCCAAAGCCATCAAGGCACCATTTGGCGAAGGGGGGCCGAAACCCGGTGAAGGCCCGACCAAGGAAGAGCGCGAAAATGGCTTTTATGACGTACTGTTTGTCGGCGAATATCCCGATGGCAAGCGTGCGCTCTATTCGGTGAAGGGCGACAAGGACCCGGGCTATGGATCGACATCCAAGATGATCGCCGAAACCGCGCTTGGCCTTGCCGAGAATGACGGTGAAGGCGGAGTCACTACGCCCGGTGCAGCGCTTGGCGCAAAGCTTGTCGCGCGGTTGCAGGCGCATGCCGGGCTGACCTTTACCGCTGAAAACTAAGTTATCACCCCTCCCGCTTGCGGGAGGGGCCGGGGGAGGGCCTGTGGTAGCACAAGCTCGCTTCGCTCGCCCCTCCCCTAACCCCTCCCGTTAACGGGAGGGGGATAAAGCCCTTCCGAAAATCATATCCCGACCCTATATGGCGCGCACCATGCTGGGTCGCCTGTTCAAGAAAGCCGCACCGTCCCGTCCGCTCGATACCGCGCGGGTGCCGGATGGTATGCGCGTGTATGCGATTGGCGACATTCATGGCCGTAACGACCTGTTGCAGGCACTGCTGGCAAAGATCGACGCCGATGATCAGGCGCGCGGTGCAGCGGATACGCAGATTGTTTTCCTCGGTGACTTGGTCGATCGCGGGTCAGACAGTGCAGGTGTTATCGACACGGCGATGGCGCTGCGCGGGCAAGGGCGTACCGTCCGTTACCTGATGGGCAACCATGAAGAGGTGTTCCTAAAGGCCTGCCGTGAGCGCGACACCAAGACGCTGCGCTTCTTCCTGAAGATTGGCGGCGACGCCACATTGCAAAGCTACCCCATCACCCGCGCCGAATATATCGAACTTGATATCGAGCAACTGGCTGAGCGACTCGCGACGCTGGTTCCGGAGGCGCATCTGGCTTTCCTTGAAAGCTTTGAGGATATAATTGTGCTGGGCGATTACGCCTTCGTCCATGCCGGCATCCGTCCCGGTGTTCCCCTGTCAGAGCAGCGCAAGAGCGACCTGCGCTGGATCCGCGACGAATTTGTCGGTCAGCGCGGCGATCTCGAAAAGGTCATCGTCTATGGCCACACCATCTATGACGATATCGACGAACGCGGTTCGCGGATCGGGATCGATACCGGCGCCTATGCCAGCGGCAAGCTGACCGCGATAGGCCTCGAAGGCGCGGATCGTTGGTATTTGCAGACCTAGCGATGGAATACCGTAGTGCTGAGCCTGTCGAAGCACGCCCCTCCGCTAACTATGGCATTTGAAACCTGCAGCCGCCCTTCGACAGGCTCAGGGCTACGGTGTCCGCGGGCTGGCAGTTAGGCTGAACAACGAAAAAAGGGCGGTGACTCTCAACACCGCCCTTTCTCAAACTACTGCCGGGGTAATATGGCTATCGGTTCAGGCGACCAGCGGCTGATCCATGTCTTCCAGGTCGCGTAGCACATAGCCACGGCCCCACACGGTCTCGATGTAATTCTCGCCACCGCAGGCCAGCGCGAGCTTCTTGCGCAGCTTGCAGATGAACACGTCGATAATCTTGAGTTCGGGTTCGTCCATGCCGCCGTAAAGGTGGTTCAGAAACATTTCCTTGGTCAGCGTGGTGCCCTTGCGCAGCGAAAGCAGCTCAAGCATCGCATATTCCTTGCCGGTCAGGTGGACGCGGCTGCCGTCAACTTCGACGGTCTTGGCATCCAGATTGACCGCCAGCTTGCCGGTGCGGATGACCGACTGGCTGTGGCCCTTCGAACGGCGCACAACTGCATGGATACGGGCGACCAGTTCTTCGCGGTGGAACGGCTTGGTTACATAATCGTCGGCGCCAAAGCCGAAGGAGCGAACCTTGCTGTCCATTTCCGAAATACCGGAGAGAATGAGCACCGGCGTCTGCACCTTGGCGACGCGCAGCTTCTTCAGGACGTCATAACCATGCATGTCGGGCAGGTTGAGGTCGAGAAGGATGATATCGTAATCATAGAGTTTACCGAGATCGAGGCCTTCCTCGCCCAGATCGGTCGAATAGACATTAAACCCTTCGGTCGCGAGCATCATCTCGATGGCTTTCGCGGTGGTCGGTTCGTCTTCAATCAGCAACACGCGCATGCGGCTGGCCCCTCTTTGCTTTTGCAACCCCCGATGCCTGTGCTGCCCGAAGCGGCGACGCAGCCATCGATCGTTATTAACCATAAGGGAAATGAACTGAAAAGGTTAATTTCGTCTTAACGCGCAGGAATCCACGAGTCGCGGGGAGTCCGATCGAGCAAAAGTGACTCAAATCCTAGGGTTTTTGGGTTTCCGGGCGTCAGAAAATAATTTCAGCGGTACGCATTAAAATACCCGAATATTTTGTCGAATTGCCGTTTGCCAAGCGGAAATTGCGTTGCTAGCCTTAACTTTCAGGGTTTTAATATGCCGCAACCGTACAGCGGGGTGGCATTAGCTGGAGGGCTATCACATGAAATTGCACAAGCTGGCATTATATCTGACCGCCGCGAGCCTCGCGGCACCGGTGGTGGCGCAGGATGCGAGCGTTGCCGACGATGACGCTTCAACGGAAGCGAGCAGCGAAGCCATTGTTGTGACCGGCTCACGCATCAAGCAGGATCCAAATAACAGTGCATTGCCTTTGACTGTGATCACGACGCAGGAACTGACGCGTGAAGGCATTACCAGCCCCGAACAGATGCTCCAATTTTTGAGCACCAGCGGCACGGGCCCCGAAAATCTCGCATCTAACGCCGATGTCGTGCAGGGTGCCCAGCGCGGCACCAATGGTTTGTCGTCCGCTAACCTTCGCGGTCAGGGTAATGCGGCAACACTTGTGCTGTTGAACGGTCGACGTGTTGCGGCGCACGGACTTTCCGGCTCGGCAGTCGACGTCAACCAGATTCCCTTTTCTGCTATGGAGCGCGTCGAAATCCTGAAAGATGGTGCATCGGCCATTTATGGGACTGATGCGATTGGCGGCGTGATCAACTTTATCACCAAGACGAACTATCAGGGTCTTGGCCTTTCAGGCAATGTTGACATTACCGAGCGCGGCGACGGAGCGATTTACCGATTAGGTGGAATTGCGGGCTATGGTGATTTGAACGAGAACGGCTTCAACATCATGGGTGCCGTTTCCTATCGCTGGAACAAAATACTGAAAGGTTCGGACCGAAAATTCACCGATGGTGACCGTCCCAACCAAGGCCTGTCGATTGATACGCGCGGTACACCTATTGCGACGGCTTTCAACGTTGCAGGAAATGCCTTCCAGTCACCAACCGGTTCTTTGTTGCAAGGATTGACTTTGACTGCGCCGAATGGCGCCAACGCTGCTGCGGGCGGCATTAATATTCTTGACCTCCCGGGTGGAGCGGGCTGTGATTCAATGCCTGACGGGATGAATTATGACTATGATTTGTGGAACACCGCGACGGCCTATTATGCCTGCGCGTGGGATACCGGACGCAACGTTGTCCTGCAGCAGCCGATCGAAACGCTAACTTATTATGTGCGCGGTGTAGCTGATCTGGGTGGCGACCATTTACTGTCGGCCGAACTGACCGGATCTGACGCTAATTCGTCAAAAATATTCTCGAACAACCAATATTCGACATCTGTTTCGACAGCTGTGAACCTGCCGATTTATTATCCATTAAATGCACAGACGGCATCAACATATAATCAGGTATTCAATTCGATCAGGGGTGCCTTTACCAACCCGGCTCAGCAGGCGGCTTTGGATGCTCGCTATGGTTTGCCTTTGTCGTTCCGCTGGCGCTGCGTAACTTGTGGCCCGCGCGAATATCAAACCGATACCAAAACTTTCCGTGCCGCATTGGGGCTGGATGGCCCGCTCGGCGGCGGATGGGATTATCGCGTTGGCGGTTCCTACGCCCAAAGCGAGTCGCAATCGGTGTTGGGGACAGGCTATCACTACACTGGTGTTTTCCGCACCACGACCCGTGATGCCAATGGTGTGATTATCGGTCTGCCAGGCCAAAATGATCCGCGCGCGCCAACGGCGCCAGGGGCCTCGGGGCCAGGTATTGTCGGCCTTTTCAACAGTGGGATCATCAACCCTTTCTCGCTGCAGCAATCGGCAGCTGCACTTGCCGCGCTCGATGCAGTTTCAGCCAAAGGAACGACGCTTTATGGTGGGCGCTACAAAGTTCTGCAGTTTGATGCTTCAGTATCAGGCTCCTTATTTGCTCTTCCCGGTGGCGATGCAAAAGTAGCCGTTGGCATCGACTATCGCAAAGAGACCTACGAATTCAACGGATCGGATGCCGGCAACATCCTTGCGCAGCCGGATATATTCAATGTGGCCTTTGACAACGCGAATGCGCTCGCTCCCCAGAAGCGGAACGTCAAGGCCGCATATGCAGAAGTCTTGCTCCCCGTATTTGATATGCTGGAACTTACGGCTGCTGCTCGTATCGATGACTACACGGGTTTTGGCAGCACTATTAACCCGAAATTTTCGTTTAAATTCCAGCCTATGGATTGGGCTTTGCTTCGAGGTTCCTATAATACGGGATTCCGCGTTCCGACCTTTAACCAGATATTCAATGGCATCACTGCGACTACTTCAACTAGCGCAGCCGTCGTCGATCCGTTCAAATGCCCGTCATTGGTTGTCGACAACACGCCACCAATCGACCCCAACTGCGCCAATATAACGCCTGCACTATTGAACGGTGGTAACCTTAATCTTGGGCCTGAAGAGGCTGAGCAATTCTCGCTGGGCATTGTATTGAGGCCCGCGCCGCGATTCAGCTTGTCTCTCGACTGGTGGTCGATTGACGTCGACGGAACCATTACAACGTTGACTGTCCAGCAGTTGCTTCAGAATGCAGCAACGTTCCCGGATCGATTCATAAAGGATGCGGCGGGTGACATAACAGCTATCGACCAACGCTGGATCAATGCGGGTGCTCGCAAGACGCAAGGTATTGAAGTGGCATTTCGTGGAGGTTTTGATGCGTTGAGCGGTTCGCTCGACTTCGGACTGGATGGAACCTATCTTCTTAAGAAGAAAGAGAAACTGACGCCGACATCGCCATTCGGCGCGAGCCTGATCAATATCTTCTCGCTTTCGGGTGATCTTGGACTGCGGTGGAAGCATAATGCCTTCATCAGCTATTCGACCGAAGATATTTCGCTGTCGCTGTCGCAAATCTATCGCTCGGGCTACAGGAATTTCGTTCTGCCGAACTTCCTGAACCCGCGTGGCAATACGCGACCTGACTATAACGAGCGGGTAAAGCCTTACATGACCTATAATTTTGCGCTGGCATATAAGGGCTTGGCGCCGAATTATGAGATCACTTTCGGTATCAGGAACCTTTTCGACAAGGACCCGCCGTTTGCGATCACATATGATACTATCAACGGCTCGGGTGGGTCGTGGGAACCCCGCGTCGCCGACCCACGTGGCCGTTCGTTCACGCTGGCTGTGGAAGCAAAGTTCTGACGCCGTCGCGTCGAACGATCATGACGGGGCTGGCGGCGCTGATGGCGTCGCCGGCCCTGCCTGCTTTGAATGGTGCGGTTTTCGCCGCTCCTGTTGCCGGTAAGCGCATAAAGCCTCCACGGATCAAAGTCGGCGATACCATCGGCCTGATCGAACCCGCTTCGGCAAGCGACGATCCCTTCGATCTGGTGCTGGTAGAGGAAGCGATCCGGGCGATGGGGCTGGTGCCCAAGCGCGCGCCCAATCTGCTCAAGCGCTATGGCTATCTGGCGGGGCAGGACAAGGAACGCGGTTCCGATATCAATGCGATGTTCGCCGACAAGGACGTCAAAGCGATCTTCGCGGTGCGCGGTGGCTGGGGCGCGGCGAGAGCCTTGCCCTTTGTCGATTGGGACGTAGTGCAGGCCAATCCCAAATTCCTGATCGGCTATAGCGACATCACCGCGCTGCATATGGCGATAGCCGCAAAAGGCGGGGCGGTGACGCTGCATGGCCCGAATGCCAGCAGTGCATGGGGGCGGGCGTCGGTTGAGAGCTTTAAAGGCATCGCCTTTGATGGCGCGACGCCTTTGTTTGAAAATCCCAAGGCCAATGAGGACCGGCTGGTGCAGCGGCGCTGGCGGACGATCAAAATTCGTGGTGGCAAGGCTCAAGGACAATTGCTCGGTGGCAATTTGACGGTGCTGACTGCGCTTGCAGGTACGCCCTATCTACCCGACTTTACCGGTGCGATCCTCTTCCTCGAGGATATCGACGAGGCCGAATATCGCATTGACCGGATGCTGACCCAATTGGGGCAGGCGGGCGTGCTCAAGGGATTGGCAGGCGTGGTCTTTGGGCAGTGCACCAATTGCCGAAATCCCGATGGCAGCAGCTTCACCCTCAATTCGATCCTGCGCCAGCATTTTGAACCTTTGGGTATCCCTGCCTTTGAAGGCGCATGGTTCGGGCATATTTCAGATCAGTTCACAATACCGCAGGGCGTGATGGCCGAAATTGATGCCGATGCCGGAACGTTGAGGCTGCTGGAGCCTGCGGTCGCCTAAATAGTCGACAATTTCTCCACCAGAAAATCGATCAAGGCCGTAACCCGGCGCGGGCGGAATGTGCTCGGCGGGGTGACGATGTGGATGGCGATGGGCGGGATTTTCCAGCCCTGCAATATCGGTTTCAGACGACCCGCAGCGATATCCCGTTCGCAGATGAAATCGGGCAACATTCCAATGCCCAGACCAGCACAGAGGGCGGGCAGCATCGCCTCGCCATTGTTTACGCGCAGTGGGCCGGACAGCCGCACGACTGCCTCGCTGCCATCAGAACCGGTGAAACGCCAGCTTTCGGGGCTGGAGGAGAGCGAATAGCTGATGCAGCGATGCTCGCCCAGTTGGGCAGGGTGGCGCGGCTCGCCGTTTTGCGCAAGATAATCGGGGCTGGCGAGGACATAGCCGGTAACCCCGCGCAACCGCCTCGCGCGCAAGGAGCTGTCGGGCAGCGCGCCGATGCGCAGCGCCAGATCGAATCGCTCGCCGATCAGGTCCACTTTGGCGTCGGACAGGTGCATGTCGATGCTGATGCCGCGATGGCTGCACAGAAATTCGGAGAGCAAAGGTGCAACGCGGCTGATGCCATAGCTCATCGGTGCGGCGAGGCGGATCAGGCCGACCGGTTCGCTTGCCTCATCGCGCGCCGCTTCCTCGGCGGCCTCGCCTGCGGCGACGATCGCTTTTGCCTGCTCGAGCAGCGACACGCCGCTCTCGCTTAATACCAAACGCCGCGAGGTTCGGTGGAACAATGGCGCACCGACTTGAGCCTCCAGACGGGAGACGGCCTTGGATACCGTCGCCTTGGACAGGCCGAGCAATTCCGCCGCGCGCGAAAAGCCGCCTTCTTCGGCGACGGCGGCGAAAATGCTCCAGGCTTCATAATCAGGTAGTCGCATATTTGGAAACAATAGGTTTCCAATGTTTCTATTTCAATCCCAATTCATAGACCTATTTTGGCGGCAACACAGAAATAAGGAGCATTCCGATGATCGACAGCAAAGCAAAGGTGGAAATCCGCCCCTTCGCCAGCCTTGGCGGGGCCAATCATGGCTGGCTGGATGCCCATCACCATTTCTCTTTTGCCAATTACCATGACCCGGATCGCATGAGCTGGGGCAGCCTTCGTGTCTGGAATGATGACATCATCCAGCCGCAAACCGGCTTCCCCCCGCATCCTCATGCGGACATGGAAATCATCACCTATATCCGCACTGGCGCAATTACCCATCAGGATAGCCTGGGGAACAAAGGCCGCACCGCTGCGGGCGATGTGCAGGTGATGAGCGCTGGTACTGGCATCCGCCACGCCGAATATAATCTGGAGGATGAGGCAACGACGCTATTCCAGATCTGGATCGTGCCGAAGCGGACCGGTGGCGCGCCCAGCTGGGGTACCAAACCCTTCCCCAAAAGTGACCGTTCCGGTGCTTGGCAGGTGCTGGCCAGCGGCTTTGAAGAAGATAGCGATGCACTCCCCATCCGCACCGATGCGCGGGTGCTCGGTGCGACTTTGAAGGCAGGCGAGAGCCTGACCTATCAGGTCGGCGACCGGCGTTACGCCTATCTGGTTCCTGCCACGGGTGCCATCGACATAGATGGTCAGCGCGCCAACGCCCGTGACGGCGTGGCGATCACTGCGGGAACGATCACCATAAGCGCCATCGAAGACAGCGAAATCGTCCTTGTAGACGCAGACTAACCCTCCCCCCTGAACCCCTCCTCCCGCCGTGGAGGAGGGGCCTTTTCCAGAAAGAACCATCTTATGCCCAAAGTCCTCGTCCTCTATTATTCCAGCTATGGCCATATCGAGACCATGGCCAACGCCATTGCCGAAGGTGCGCGTGAAACCGGCGCGACCGTCGATGTGAAACGCGTTCCCGAAACCGCGCCGCTCGAGATCGCACAAGCCGCGCATTTCAAACTCGATCAGGCTGCCCCGGTTGCCACTATCGAGGAACTCAAAGACTATGACGCAATCATCGTCGGCACGGGCACCCGTTTCGGACGGATGTCGAGCCAGATGGCGGCGTTCTGGGACACCGCCGGGGGCGTCTGGGCGCGCGGCGAATTGAATGGCAAGGTCGGCGCGGCCTTTACTTCCAGCGCTACCCAGCATGGTGGGCAGGAAACGACCTTGTTCTCAATCCTCACCAACCTGCTGCATTTCGGCATGACCATCGTCGGTCTCGATTACGGCTTTGCCGGGCAGATGCGAAATGACGAGGTGGTCGGCGGAGCGCCCTATGGCGCGACTACGATTGCCAATGGTGATGGCAGCCGCCAGCCAAGCGAGACCGAACTTGAAGGCGCGCGCTATCTTGGTCGCCGCGTTGCCAACACCGCAGCAAAGCTGTTCGGCTGAATCATGACCAGGCAGCCCGCCTTATTCGTTTCGCATGGTGCGCCAACCATAGTGATTGACGACACGCCGGCCCGGCATTTTCTGGCCGGGCTGGCAGGCGAGCTGCCGACACGGCCGGACGCCATCGTCATGATCTCGGCGCATCATGACGAACCACTGGCGTCGATTACCTCTGCCGAACAACCGGGAACCATTCACGACTTTGGCGGCTTTCCGGATGCCCTTTACCGTATGCGCTATCCGGCTCCGGGTTCACCGAAACTGGCGCAACGCATAGCCCGGATGCTGGATGACGCCGATATTGCGAACCGCCTCGACCCTGAACGGGGGTTCGATCACGGCACCTGGACACCGTTGATGCTGGCATGGCCCAATGCCGATATTCCGGTGGTGCAGGTCTCGATCAACTCGCGTGCTACGCCGGACTATCATTATCGGCTGGGTCTGGCGCTGGAGGCGCTGCGCGACAACAACGTCCTCGTTATCGGATCAGGCGCGATTACGCACAATCTGCATGCATTTTTCCGGGGTGGCTATGCGGCCGATGCGCCTACGCAACCTTGGGTAACGGATTTCCTCGGCTGGCTCGATAGGCAATTGATGGCTGGCGGCCACGATGCGATACTCGGCGCGATTGGACACGCGCCGCACGGAACCGACAATCATCCGACTATGGACCATATCCTGCCATTGTTCGCGGCATTGGGCGCAGGCGGTCTTGAGGGCAAGGCTACCAAGCTGCACGCCAGCGTCGAATATGGCGTGCTCGCGATGGATGCATGGCGTTTCGACTAGCGCCGTGGTCAGCTGCGGCCTAAAAGAAGATATGCCGTTTGAACTGCCCGAGGAGCTGCTTGAAGAGACCTTTCTGGCATCGACCGGTCCGGGCGGGCAGAATGTCAACAAGGTGGCAACCGCGTGCCAGTTGCGGGTCGATGTGTTCCGATTGGACCTTCCGCCCTATGCTTATCGCAAACTGAAAACCCTTGCAGGCAGCAAGATGACATCGTCGGGAGAGTTGATCGTCACCGCGCGCGAACACCGTACAAGAGAGGCCAACCGGGCAGAGGCCCGCGCGCGCATCATCCGCCTGATCGATCAGGCGTTCGTTCGGGAGGCCCCGCGGATCAAGACAAAGCCGAGCAAGGCATCCAAGGCCAAACGCGTCGATGCCAAAAAGGGGCGGGGGGAAATCAAGAAGGGCCGTGGTAAAGTCCGGCTCGATTGACTATCTGGGCAAGCATGTACGCATTCGATATCGCAACTGACCTCCCTAAAACGGAGCTATACGCCGAGCTATTGAAGGCAGCCGATGCGCTGACCGCCGGCGAGCCGGACGGCATTGCCAATATGGCGAACATATCGGCATTGATCTGGCAGTTCGTGCCTGACCTGAATTGGGCAGGCTTCTATCGCATGGTCGGCGGTGAACTGGTGCTTGGGCCTTTTCAAGGCAAATCGGCATGCATTAGAATCCCGCTCGATAAGGGCGTATGCGGAGCAGCGGCGCGCACAGGAACAACGCAACTGGTCGAAGATGTCCACTCTTTCCCCGGCCATATCGCCTGTGATGCGGATAGCCGGTCGGAACTGGTTGTGCCGGTGAAGCAGGACGGTGCAGTGATAGCCGTCATTGATCTCGACAGCCCATTGCCAGCGCGGTTCGATGCGGATGATGCCGCAGGGTTCGAAGCGCTTGCTAAACTGCTCTCAACGCGCATCTGACTCACTGCTTCATTTTGGAACAAAAGTTCTAGGGCACCCCCAATTTACATTCGCGTCATGGTGCGCACTTCAAAATAATGTTAAGCACTTCTTAACTATCGAAGAATGCGTGCAAAGCGCGTCTTCGTGATTAGGGAGCGATTAACCATGAAAGTCCTCTTGATTGCGAGCCTTGCGACCAGCGCTTTAATAGCGATGCCAGCACAGGCCGCCAGCGACTCGGGCAAGAAGCATCATGATCATGCCGAATATGGCCCGGCCATGGGTGCCGATCATGGCATCTACGATCTGGATGGCCCAGGCATGCCGACCTATTCTGATGCAAGCGGCGTGCGCTATGAATATCAGGGCGAATGGACCAAGGGCCAATATGTCGACAAGGATGGCCGGGTTTATGAAGGCCAGTGGAATGGCACCGTGACCCGTCACGGCGAAGAGACACCAAATCACCGGATGCCGCATCATCCCATGCCCGCAGCCGGTGCGCCATACGACGTTCCGCATGCCGCAGCACCCTATCCCATGCCGCCCGCTTATGGTGCAGGCTATGACAACCGCGAATATGAAAAGTGCCTGAAGAGCGACGGCGTTGGCGGTGCCGCAATTGGCGCGATATTGGGCGCGATTGCCGGTAACCGCATTGCGGGCCGCGGTAACCGTACCGAAGGTTCGCTCATTGGTGCGGGGCTTGGTGCGCTTGCCGGTCTCGGTGTCGAAAAGTCGATGAAGAAGTGCGAGAAATATCTGCCGAGCGATAATGGATATGGTTCAGGCTATGGCCACGCTTACGGCGCCTTTCCCTATGGCTATTATTACTACCCGGCACCGATGGTCACATATTCGATGGTGCCCGTGACCACGACCACGGTAACCGAAGAAATCTATTATGAAACGGTACCCGTAAAAAGGAAGGCTGTGCGCAAGTGGAAAGCGAAGCCGAAGCCGAAGCGGAAGCCGCGCTGCGTGTGCCGCTGAGTGATTACGAGCCCAAATAAGAAACCCCGCCTTGGCGGGGTTTTTTGTTAGCTGAAAAGGTCGGCCTGTTCGCCCTGTTCAAAATCCACCCAGCCATCGGGGCTGAGTTTTTCGAGCGGACGATAGCGGGTCTTGTACTGCATCCGCGCTGCACCTTCGACCCAATAGCCCAGATAGACGAAGGGAAGCCTGGCCGCGCGCGCGCGCATGATGTGATCCATGATGATGAAATTGCCCAAGCCCGGACGGCCTTCGGCTTCGGCATCGTAGAAGCTGTATACCATCGACAGACCATCTGATTGCTGGTCGGTAATGCACGCTCCAATCAGTTCGCCTTGCGCGCCATAGCGAGCGGGAAGCCGATATTCGACGACATGGCTGTGCACCGGCGTCTGCTCGACCATGTCGGCATAATCCATATCGTCCATATCGGCCATGCCACCTTCAGGGTGACGCTGTTTCAGATAGCGGCGCAGCAGCTCATATTGCTCGTTGGTCGACCAGGGACGACAAGCGCTGACCTGCAGGTCTGAATTGCGCTTCAATATCTTGCGCTGGGTGGCGTTGGGCTGGAACCCATCGGCCAATATGCGAACGGGGACGCATGCCTTGCAGTCGATGCAGCTGGGTCGATAGGCGACATTCTGGCTGCGGCGGAAACCGATGCGGCCCAGCGCCTCATTCAGCTCGGTTGCGTGTGCACCGTTGAGTTCGGTGAATACCTTGCGCTCGGTTTTGCCGGGCAAATAGGGGCAGGGGGCCGGGTTTGTGACAAAGAAGCGCGGAAAGCGGACTGGTGCGCTCATGGTAAACCGACCTCGCCTTATGTTGTTGGTTGCGAGGGGTTATGACGCTTTACGGGAGTGCTGAAAAGGGCATTTACCATCAATATGCGATGGCATTGATTTTGTTCAATTCAGTTCGACGCGTTCGATCTTGTAGCCTGCATCTTTCAGCGAATCGACCAGACCCTGCAGCTGCTCGGCATCACGCGCTTCACATTCAATGTCCGTTATCAGGCCCTTTGCCGGCAACGTTGTGAAGATGCGCTGGTGATAGATTTCGATGATGTTGATATTATGCTCGTTGAACAGTTTCATCACCTTGTAGAGCGCACCGGGGCGGTCCTGCAGAGTGATACGCAAGCGGGCGAGGCGGCCCGAACGGGCGAGATCGCGCAGCAACACATTGGCGAGCAGGCGGGTGTCGATATTGCCGCCACTCAGCACGATGCCGACATTCTTGCTTTTGAACTTTTCCGGATAAGCCATCACGGCTGCGAGGCCGGCTGCACCGCCGCCTTCGACCACGGTCTTTTCGATCTGGAGGAGCAGACTGACTGCCGTTTCGAGCTCTGGTTCCGACACCAGAACAACATCGTCGACAATGTCACGGATGACTTTCGAAGTAAATTCGCCCGGCACCTTGACCGCAATGCCTTCGGCCAGCGTATCGCCCTCGCACGGCATCTGCTTGTTGTTCAGCAGTGCGTACATCGAGGGATAAAGCTCGGCCTGCACGCCCACCAGTTCGATATCCGGATTGATGCCGCGCGCCGCAGTGCCCATGCCTGACAACAGCCCGCCGCCACCGATAGGGACAACCAAAGTGTCGATCGTCGGAATCTCTTCGAGCATCTCCAGGGCAACGGTGCCTTGGCCTGCCGCGACCTTGGGGTCATCAAAGGGGTGGACAAAAGTCAGCCCCAGTTCCTTTTCGAGAAGGCGCGCATGCTTATAGGCGTCATCGAACTTTTCGCCTTCGAGGACCACTTTACCGCCCACTGCTTCGGTCTGCATGATTTTGACCGTCGGTGTGGTCTTGGGCATTACGATGGTCACCGGAGCGCCGAGCCGCGTACCGTGATAGCTCAAGCCTTGGGCATGATTGCCAGCAGACGCCGCAATAACGCCACGATTGCGCGCTTCTTCAGGCATCAGCAACAGCGCATTCAGCGCCCCACGCTCCTTATAGGCCGCTGTAAACTGTAGGTTTTCGAACTTCAGGTAAATATTCGCGCCTGTCAGGTTGGACAGCGTTTTGCTGTGCAAAGTGGGCGTTGCGACAATGGCGTCGCGGATGCGCTCATGCGCGGCGCGGACATCGGCAAGGGTCAGAAGCTCGGACATAGTGGCGCGGGCCCTAACCTATCTGGCGCAATGTGAAAACAGACATTAAGGCTCAGGCATGGCAAGAATAGCTTTTATCGGATTGGGCGTCATGGGCGGCCCGATCGCACGTCACCTTCGCAATGCCGGTCATGAGATGATCGTCTACAACCGTTCATCAGCCAAGACCGACAAATGGGTTGCCGAACATGGCGGGCAAAAGACCGCATCGCCGGCAGAGGCCGCGAAAGACGCCGAATTTGTCGTCAGCTGTGTCGGCACCGACGACGATCTGGCCAGCATCACATTGGGCCGCGATGGTGTATTCGCCGCGATGCCAAAGGGCAGCACCTTCATCGACCATACAACGGTATCAGCCCGGATTGCGCGCCAGTTGGCTGTCGAAGCCAAGGGACGCGGCATCCATTGCGTTGACGCGCCTGTGACAGGCGGACAGGCTGGGGCTGAAAATGGTACGTTGGCAATCATGTGCGGGGGCACAGAAGCAGCGGTAGCATCGGCCACACCGGTGATGGCGGCCTATTCCAAACGTGTCGTCCATGTTGGCGGCCCCGGTGATGGGCAAACGGCAAAGATGGTCAACCAGATTTGCATTGCGGGCGTGCTGCAGGGCTTGTCCGAAGCCCTGCACTTCGCCCAATGCGCCGAATTGGACCTCGACAAGGTTTTCGACGCCATTTCGGGGGGTGCTGCACAAAGCTGGCAGATGGACAATCGCTGGGCAACGATGGCGAAAGGCGAGTTTGACTTCGGTTTCGCCGTTGACTGGATGCGCAAGGATCTGGGGCTGGCAATCGACGAAGCCCGCGCCAATGGTGCCAGCATTCCCATCGCGGCAATGACCGACCAGTTTTTCTCTGACATCCAATATATGGGTGGGGGACGACAGGATACGAGCGCATTGGTGCGGAGGTTGCCGAAACGATGAAAGCCATAACCCGATTGTCTGCGGCGATTTGCATCGCACTCGCAGCTCCCGTTTACGCCGATGGTATGGTCGAAAATGTCAATGGCATCACGCTCGACAAGGACGGCAAGGTTGTGCGTTTCTCTGCGGCGCTGATCGACAGGGAAGGCAAAGTCAGCCAGCTTTTGACCAGCAAGGAAAAGGCTCCCAAACAGCTCGATTTCCGGCATGACGGGCGCGGGCTGACGATGTTGCCGGGCCTGATCGATGCGCATGGCCATGTTATGGGTTTGGGTTTTGCCGCGCTAACGCTTGACCTGTCGGGCACCAACTCGCTGGAAGAGGCGCAGGCAGCCATCAAGGCCTATGCCGCCAAATATCCAGAACGCCGATGGATCGTCGGACGTGGCTGGAACCAGGAAAAATGGGGCTTGGGACGTTTCCCGACATCTGCCGATCTGGATGCCGTCGTTGCTGATCGCCCGATCTGGCTCGAGCGGGTTGATGGCCATGCAGGCTGGGCCAACAGCAAGGCAATGGAGATTGCAGGCGTGACCGGTGCCACCAAATCTCCGGCAGGCGGCCGGATCGAGATGGCGGGTGCCAAGCCTAGTGGCATCTTTGTCGATGCGGCCAGCGATCTCGTGGCAAAACACATCCCCGCACCCAAACCTGCGGAACGCGATCTGGCATTGGCGGAGGCGCAGAAGGCCTTACTTTCGGTAGGCGTGACCAGCATTGCCGATATGGGAACGACAATCGAGGACTGGCAAAGCTATCGGCGCGCAGGCGATGCTGGTTGGCTGTCGATCCGTATCTTTGGCTATGCAGGCGGAATCGACAATATGGTGGCCATTGCAGGGCCGCGCCCGACACCCTGGTTGTATGACGACAAGCTGCGTCTGGGCGGTGTGAAGCTCTATCTGGACGGCGCGCTGGGCAGTCGCGGGGCTTGGCTGAAAAAGCCTTATGCCGATGCACCCGGTCAAACCGGTCTTTCATTTCTGGCAAGTGCTGAAATCCGTAATCTGATGGTCCGTGCGTCTATGGATGGCTTTCAGACTGCTGTGCATGCAATCGGTGATGCCGCCAACGCAGATGCGATTGGCGCGGTCGAGGATTTGGCGGAGACCTATGCGGGCGACCGGCGCTGGCGGATCGAGCATGTGCAGATAGTCGATCCGGCCGACCTGCCCCGCCTTGCCAAAAATGGCATCATCGCGTCGATGCAGCCGGTCCATCAGACATCTGACCGGCTAATGGCGGAAGCGCGGTTGGGGCCTGAGCGACTGGCCGGTGCCTATGCCTGGAACTCGATACTGAAAGCGGGCGGGAAGCTTGCATTCGGCTCTGATACGCCTGTTGAAGCGCCCAATCCCTTTGCTGGCATCGCAGCGGCAATGACACGCGAGGACGCACAGGGGCAGCCATTCGGAGGGTGGATTCCCGCCGAGCGAGTAACGCGCGAACAAGCCTTGGCTGGATTCACCATTGGCGCGGCCTATGCTGCTTTTGCGGAGGGAAAAGTGGGTTCGCTGACCCCCGGGCATCGCGCCGACTTTATCTTGGTCGACACTGATCCACTGCTGGCATCGCCTGCGCAAATCCGCGCGGCTCGGGTGAAAGAGACATGGTTGGGCGGACGGCCGGTCTACAAACAAGATGATATAGCCAAGACAAATACCCCAAATGACGCGACATCGCGTTAAGCTGGCGCGCAACAATATTTTTAATTAATCGATTAATTTAGATGTTACTGTTGCGCTCTGTTGCAGTTGAGCAACATTTTTTGAAAAATTGTTACGATAATGTCTGTCATGGGTGACTTATGTGCATAATGCGCATAGGTATGCAGCCAATAATATAATTTGACGTTGAAGGAGAGATTTATGAAGGCCACTACTGGCATCCGGAAAACTGTGTTCGCTTTGTCCGCTGCAACTTGTGCGCTGGTCATGCCGACATTTGCCTATGCGCAGGATGAAGCAGCCGAAGCTGCCGAAGACGAAGTCGAAATCGTCGTGACAGCTCAGGGGCGCTCGCAGCTCTTGTCTGACGTACCTGTGGCTATTTCGGCGGTGAATGCCGAAACTTTGCAGAACAGCGGCGCGAATGACATTCGCCAGTTGAACCAGGTTGCGCCTTCACTGCTCGTTTCCTCGACTGGAACGGAAGCCAATGGTTCGGCGCGTATCCGCGGTATCGGCACGGTTGGTGACAACCCCGGTCTCGAAAGCTCGGTTCCAGTCTTTATCGATGGCGTGTACCGCTCGCGTTCAGGCATCGGCCTCAATGAACTTGGTGAAATCGATCGCGTCGAAGTTCAGCGCGGTCCGCAGGGTACACTTGGCGGACGCAACTCTTCGGCTGGTCTGATTAGCATCTATTCGAAAAAGCCGGAATTCACCTTCGGTGGCAGCGGTGAGTTGACCTATGGCAATTACGATTTCATGCGCGCTGCCAGCAGCATCACCGGACCGATCAGCGAGCAGATCGCTTTCCGGGTGGACGGCATTTATGTGAAGCGTGATGGTTTTTACCGCGATGATACGAACGGCCGCGACGTCAACAATCGCGACCGTTATTTCCTGCGTGGTCAGTTGCTAATCGAACCTTCCGATGATTTGTCGATTCGGCTGATCGCCGACTATACATCGCGCAAGGAAGAATGCTGCGCTGCGACCTATGTTGACGGCACGGTCAATCCTTATATCGGCAATCTGAACAATCTCGCGACGCCGCTGAATAATCCGGCTGCCAACAACATTATCAACGTGCTTCGTGATCTGGGTCAACCGCTGTCGTCGTTCAGTCAAGGCTATGGTCGCAAGATTTCGAATAGCCCGAACCGTGTTTTCACTGGTGAAACCAAGGATTACGGTTTTTCGGGCCAGATCGATTATGATTTTGGCGGTGCTAAGCTGACCTCGATTACGGCCTATCGTGAATATCGTTCGAGTCAGGCCTCAGACACCGACTATGGTGAAGTCGACATCCTGTATCGTGCGCCGAGCGATGATGCCTATCGCCAGTTCCACACCTTTACGCAGGAACTGCGCCTGCAGGGTGAAGCTTTTGGCGGCACACTCGACTGGTTGGCCGGTGGCTTCTACGCCAACGAAAAGTTGACGGTCCGTGACAATCTGCGCTTCGGCAATCAATATGGCCGATTTGCGACTTGCCGCATCATTTCGGGCGGTGGACTTGCAGGGCTATATTCGCCGACTAATCCCTCTTGCGTAGCGCCCGTAGTAGGACCAGCGACACTGGCGGGCGCAACAGGGACGTCGGGGGCGGATATCGTGGCTGCATTTACCGCACTCGACAGCCTGAACGATCTGGGTAGCACATTTGAAAACTATTTCCAGAATGGTACCAATTGGGCGTTGTTCACCCATAATATCATTCATATCACCGATACACTCGACTTGACCCTGGGGCTCCGTTACACCAGCGACAAGAAGAAGTTCGCCGCCACCTTTGGTAACGACAATACACGTTGCACGACCGTCCAAGGCCTAGTGACGGATGATCTTACTACCACGACAGCTGGCACGCCTGCTCAAATCGCAACAGCACGTGCGCTGGCAGGCGCACTTATAGGGCTTGCGTGCCAGGGCAATTCGACGGCAGAACTGAATGGCGTTTCGATCAATGATCGCCGCAGCGAAGACGAGTTTACCGGCACCGCGATCCTTTCATGGAAGGCAACCGATGACTTACTGCTCTATGGCAGCTTTGCGCGTGGTTATAAGGCCGGTGGATTCAATCTTGACCGATCCGCACTGAAATCACCCATAACAACTTTTGCGGCTGTAGGCGGCGCACAGGCAGTGGTTGGCAATTTACAGTTCGATCCCGAACTGGTCGACAGTTATGAACTGGGTGCGAAATATGCAACCGGTCCATTCAGTCTGAGCCTTTCGGCCTTCCGTTCGGATTTCAGCAACTTCCAGTTGAATACCTTTAATGGCGCTGTCTACATAGTACAGACCGTCAATGGCTGTTCTAATGATCTCGGTGGTGCAGATCGTGATTCGAGCAATGCCACCGGAGCCTGTGCTGCCAGCGATGTCGGCTATGGCGTCCGCGCAGAAGGTTTCGAACTGGAAGCCTCGCTGGTGCCAGCTCGCAACTTCCGGATGGCCGCTGGCCTGACCTATGCCAACACCAGCTATCGCAGCAACCTTGTAGGCAACAAGTCGGGCGCGCCGCTCGATGCCGTCCTGCGCAAACTGCCGGGCGACAATCTGTCGAACGCACCTGAACTGGTCGCGACGTCCAGCTTGACCTGGACGCCGGAGATCGGTGGCAGCGGCCTTACCGGTCTGTTCTATATCGATGGTCGTTTGACCGGCGACTACAACACCGGTTCGGATCTGTTCCCGCAAAAGGAACAGGATGGCTATGCGATCTTCAACGCGCGCATCGGCATCCGCGGTCCGGATGAGGCTTGGTCGCTCGAACTGTGGGGCCAGAATATCTTCAATCAGGACTATGCGCAGGTTGCCTTCAACTCGCCGTTCCAGGCTGGTGGCGCCAGCGCGCAATTCGCCGATCCGCAATATCCGGGCGGTCGCCAGCTGTTCTCACACTTCCTGGCCGAACCGCGCACCTACGGAATTACGCTTCGCGGCAAATTCTGAGGAATGCCGAACCAAAAATAGAAAAGGCCCGCTTCGGCGGGCCTTTTTGTTTGATGCGTTACCGAAAATTAGAGCGGTATCGTGAAGTTCAAAAAATCGGGCATCGGGCCGTTCCAGTCGCCATCGTCAGTATCGTCGCCGCGTTCTTTGGCGGCAGGCTTACTGTGCTTTTTAGGTTCCGATTTCGTCGGCCGAGATGGTGCTTTTGCTTCACTGGGCTCTTTGGGTTTCGTCGAGGCTTTACGGCGCGACAGGCGCTCACGTTCCGGTTCGTCCGCACTTTCGCTTGCCTGCTTACCCAGACGCTCGATCTTCAGGCCAATCAGCTTTTCGATATTGTCGATGGCTTCTTCATCCGCCTTCGTGACGAAAGTGAAAGCCTTGCCCTTTGCACCTGCACGACCGGTACGGCCGATGCGGTGGACATAATCGTCGGGGTGCCACGGAGCGTCAAAGTTGAACACATGGCTGACACCCTTGATGTCCAAGCCGCGCGCTGCGACGTCGGAGGCAACCAAAAGATTGATGGTGCCGCTCTTAAATGCTTCCAATTGGCGCTGGCGCGAAGCCTGATCGATATCGCCATGGATTTCGCCAGAGCGGAAACCATGTTGCTGCAGGCTCTTGTTGAGCTCGCGCACGGTGGTCTTGCGGTTGCAGAAGATGATCGCGGTGTGCACATCTTCGCTGCGCAACAGGCTGCGCAGCACTTCGCGCTTTTTCATCGGTGCAACATCGACCAGCTTTGCTTCGATATTCAGGTTCGATGAGGCAGGCCGTGCGACCTCGATATATTTCGGGTTCGACAGGAATTTGTCCGCAAGCTTTTTGATCGGTGGCGGCATCGTTGCCGAAAACAGCAAAGTCTGCCGCGTTGTCGGCAGCTTGGTGCAGATATTTTCAATGTCGGGAATAAAGCCCATGTCGAGCATACGGTCGGCTTCGTCGATGACGAGCAGTTCGCAGCCGTTGAGCAGGATATTGCCGCGCTCGAAGAGGTCCATCAGGCGGCCCGGGGTCGCAATCAGAACATCGACACCCTTTTCGAGCGCCTTGATTTGATCCCCCATCGACACGCCGCCAATCAGCAACGCCATAGACAGCTTGTGATTGACGCCATATTTCTCAAAATTCTCGGCAACCTGCGCGGCCAATTCACGGGTTGGTTCAAGGATCAGGCTGCGTGGCATGCGGGCTCGTGCACGGCCATGCGCCAGCACATCAATCATCGGAAGCACGAATGACGCGGTCTTGCCGGTACCCGTTTGGGCTATACCGATGATGTCGCGCATCATCAAAACGGAGGGGATTGCCTGCGCCTGAATCGGCGTCGGCATATCGTAACCGGCAGCTAAGACGGCACTCAAAAGTTCATCGGAAAGGCCGAGATCGGCAAAGGACATAAGGTTCCAATATCAAGGAAGGTAGCAGGCCGGTCGGCGCAGTCCCACGCATCCGGTGGGCGCCGATTGGCGAAACATCGTCAAAAAGTCAAGGAATTTGGCGTGTCTTACTCTGGAACGAGCAGCCGGAATTTGTCAATTTCGCATTTCGCTCCTGTGCGGGCGTGCATCAGGTCGCGATCGACGCATAATTTGCCGTCCTTCGATCGTTCGACATAGGCACCCGCATAAAACTCTCGGGCGAGGCATCCATCGCCCAGATAGGCGCGTATCAACTGCCGTTCACGAGTGACCAGTTCAAGACTGTTTTTGGGGCCAGGACGCGAGGCGACCAGCCTGTCCATTAACAGGCATTTGCCAATCTTTTCCTCATTATAGATGGGCGCCTTACGCTTATCGGTGCGTCCGGGTGCCGCAAGAACAGGCTGATTGGGAAAGCGGATAATCACCCTTTGCTCAACACGTGCCTGAAATTCTTTGGTGCTTCCCAGAAGGTCCAAAAGTGCATTGGACGACTGCCCATAGGCACCATATGCCACGCTTGAAGCGACCGCGAGACCGGCAATGACAATCAGAAAAATGCGCAATGTCGGGTCCCGACTAAAATTCGCCTCTTGTTGCCAATAGCCGTAACGGTTGAACGGAGCATTAATCCAGCCCTATGAAGGGCAAATAGGTGAGTCAATTGCAAGGTCTGCAGGAGCGAGAATTTTTGTCACATGCTGATACATTGAAGCAGCTGCAGCAGCTTTTGGGCCCCAAGGGCTTTAGCGCTGATCCAGACGATCTTGCGCCCTGGACCACCGACTGGCGTGGTCGATACACGGGTAAGGCCGCAGCGCTACTGTCACCGGCTTCAACCGAAGAAGTTGCGGCGATCGTGAAGATTGCCAGTGGGGCGGGGTTGCCCCTTGTTCCCCAAGGTGGAAATAGCGGGATGGTCGCAGGTGCAACGCCGGATGACAGTGGTGATAGCTGTCTGCTCTCGCTCCGGCGATTGAACCAGATCGAGACAGTCGATCCGATCGCTCGACTGGTACAATGTGGAGCGGGCGTGATCCTTCATAACCTGCATGAAGCAGTGGCCGCGCAAGGAATGCGTTTTCCGTTGACGCTTGGCGGCAAAGGTTCAGCTACAGTCGGAGGCTTGATATCGACCAATGCCGGCGGAACCCAGGTCTTGCGCCACGGTACGATGCGCAATCTGGTTGCTGGTGTTCAGGCGGTACTTCCAGACGGTTCGATTTTCGACGGACTAACGCCGCTCAAAAAAGACAATCGGGGTTATGATCTGAAACATCTGCTGATTGGAGCCGAAGGCACGATCGGCATTGTTACAAAGGCGACATTGCATCTTGTTCCGGCCGTGATTGAACGCTGCGTCGCTTGGGTCTCGGTCGATAGCCCATCTGCCGCCTATAAGCTTCTGCGCGAGGCAGAGCATGCATTTCCAGCTATGCTCGAAGGGTTTGAGATACTCCCTGATACGGCACTCCGTCATGTTCTGCGGCATATTCCGGGAACCCGTGCCCCTTTGGGAAGCCAATATGCATGGCATATTGTGATGGAGCTCGCCAAAGACAGTCCGGATGAGGATCCGCCCTTGTTTGCCGCCGAACAGTTTCTTGGCACGATGCTCCAACAGGGTCTTGCGCGCGACGCCGTAATTGCAGCGAGTGAGACGCAAGCGGAAGCGTTTTGGAAAATTAGAGACAGCATTGCCGAGGCTGAACGTGCTGAAGGGCCCGCCTTGCAGCATGACATCAGCGTACCTGTCGATGCGATGGCGCGCTTCATCGAGCAGGAATCTCCGATATTTGAAGCGCGCTATCCGGGCACATCCATCATCGCGTTCGGCCATTTGGGAGATGGCAATATCCATTTCCATGTGAAAGCGCCGAAAGGTGTCGTCGCCGACAGATGGTATGCAGACTATGGCTCACGCATCAGCGCGGACGTCTATGACCGGGTTACCGAATATCGGGGTTCTCTCTCCGCCGAGCACGGGATAGGCAAGGCAAAGTTGGCCGAGTTTGAACGGCTTTCCGATCCAGCACGCCTTGCGGCCTTGCGTGCCATCAAATCTGCACTTGACCCAAAGGGGATCATGAACCCCGGAAAGCTCGTTCCTCTTGCCAGCAACGGCGCCGCCGCCTAAAGCCGCCAGCAATCTTTAATTCCAATCCAAATGACGGAGTATTCAATGGCTACCCAGCCCGCGCCGCAAGGCTTGCCGATTTTCTATCAAGATCTTGTTCCGCTGAACAGTAATGAACATGGCAATTTCAAGAGCCGTCCGATGGACAGCGCCAAGTTCATGCAAGGTCAGCATGCCATTCCGCTGACGGTAGAAGAGTTTGTCTCGGCTTCGCGTAACTTCCCGATCATTTTTTCGGCTGGTGATAACCCTGTTCCGCTTGCGCTTATGGGCATGAACGAAGGCGTCAATGTCTTCTTGGACGACGAAGGAAAATTCAGTTCGCCCGTTTATTTGCCTGCCTATATCCGTCGCTATCCTTTCATGCTGGCCCGTCTGCGTCCCGACAGCGACGAGCTCACATTGTGCTTCGACCCAACTTCGGAAGTCATTGGCGACTTCAAGGATGAAGGTGCCGCCCTTTTTGACGGCAACGATGCTACAGATACAACGCGCGAGATCCTGAAATTCTGCGAAGATTTCGAACAGGCAGGTGCCCGCACCGCTGCCTTTGTCGAAGAATTGCAGAAATATGGACTGCTGATGGAAGGCGAAGTCGCCATTCAACAGGAAGGTAAGGAAGCGCCTTATGTGTATCGCGGCTTCCAGATGGTGAATGAAGAGAAGCTTCGCGACATGCGTGGTGATGAACTGCGCAAGATCAACCAGAACGGTATGTTGCCGCTGATCCATGCCCATCTGTTCTCGTTGCAGCTGGTTCGTGATATATTTGCTTTGCAGGTTCAGCAAGGTAAGGTGCCGGTTGCCGACGGGGCTGCCACCGCGTGATGCTGTGGGCGGCCCCCTTTACAGGAGGGCCGCCATGACCAACAAATATAGCAAAGTCGCGATTATTCTGCATTGGCTGATCGCGCTACTGGTCTTTGCCAATTTCTACCTCGCCAGTGCTGCAGAGGATTTACCGCGCGAAGCGCAAGGCGTCTTCATGGCTCCGCACAAGGCTATAGGTATTTCTATCTTGCTGTTGTCGCTTCTGCGTCTCTTCTGGCGTGTGGGCCACAAGCCGCCGCCGCTGCCTGAAGCCATTCCTGCATGGCAGGCCGGGCTCGGCAAGTTCGTACATCTCCTGTTCTATTTCCTGATCATCGCCGTTCCGTTTTCGGGATGGCTGATGGCATCGGCGCACCCGCAAGCCCCGCCAGTTGACTTTTTCGGCCTATTCGATGCGACCTTGCCGATAGACAAAAGCAAGGACCTCGCAGGCATCGGCCATGAAGCTCATGAAGTCCTCACAAAGCCTCTTTTTCTATTGATATTGTTGCATATTCTTGGTGCTTTGAAGCACCAGTTTGCGGACAAATTACCCTTCTTCCAGCGCATGTGGCCCTAGGACATCTGCACGTATCGGAGGGGATTTCGTCGCGCTGATACGAGTTGATACAGACTCGGCTATTGATTTGGAGGCACGAAAACCCCATCTTTGCTTCAGGACGGATATCTCCCCTCCCTTATCCGTCCTACGGCGCTGCAGGTCAGCGCCACCTCCCTGAACCTTGGCCACCCCGGATTTTTCCGGGGTGGTTTTTTCTTGGGCAACGAAAATGGTTGTTTTCCAAGGCTATTCGGCTGCCATCGACATCGAAGTGCCGCCCGTCAGCTCGGCCAGCAGCATGAGTAATTCGGTTATCAACTCGCTGGTCGTTCCAAGCCCCGCGTCCGGCTCTCGCAGGTCCGAGTCGAGATAAAGTGAACGGTCGACTTCTATCTGGATGGCGTGGATGTTCTTGCGGACTTGCCCATGCCTGCGCAAGATATAGTCGCCGGAATAGGGGTGGTTCAGCGCAGCCGACATCCCGATCTGCTTTAACCGCTGCAACAAGACTTCCGAATAAAGCGAAGCTGCGCTTTGCCCAAACCTATCGCCAATTACAATGTGCGGCCGAAACCCTCCCACGGGCAGAAGCGGCGGCATCGAATGAATGTCGACCAGCAGAGCGATACCAAAGCGGTCGCGCATCTGCATCAACATGTGTTCGATTTGATGATGGTAGGGGCGATGAAAACTATCCAGACGCTGCTCAATATCATCGACGTCAAACGGGTGTTTCCAGATATCCCCGCAGTGCAGCAACCTGCGGGGTACCAAACCAAGCCCGCCGCGCATTTTGGCACTGCCTGAAAGTTTTCGTCCGCCACCGCCGCCCTTGATCATTTCCGGATCGAGTTCGTCCTCGCTTCGGTTCAGATCCATCCATGCTCGGGCCCGACTGGCGACAATTGCGGGTGTTCCGGATGCAATTGCCGTTGCCACAAGGCGGTCGGCATAGCGGTCTTCCAACCTTTGCAACGCGGCTGGGGTGATTCGCAGATTATCGAGGAGTTGGGCCGGATACTCCCGACCGGCATGCGGCACGGAAATGAGAATGGGCAGGGCGGGTGAATCCAGATTGAACAGCTGAAATCCACAATTTCCGCTGTTTTCGGAACTTTCGATGCAGCCCGTTTTGTCCATTGCGGCATAGGATAGGACAAAATTGGTAAATGCGGTGCAATATTTTTACGGTCTGGTGGTATCAACGGCCCAATAGAGAATCGCGACGGCAGAAAAGCCCGATGACAGGACAAGCAATGACCAGAATTCTTCTTGCGGAAGATGAACAAGCGATGCGCGAATATCTGGCGCGCGCGCTGGAACGCTCAGGATATGACGTCGTCTCCGTCGACCGGGGGACTGAGGCGGCACCACTTTTGGAACGCGAGCATTTCGACTTGCTGTTGACCGATATTGTGATGCCCGAAATGGACGGTATCGAGCTAGCCCGCCATTGCAGCAAAGTTTCGCCGCGCACCGAAGTCATGTTCATTACCGGATTTTCCGGTGTCGCATTGCGCGCAGGGCAATCGATGCCACAGGCGAAAGTTCTGTCGAAGCCATTCCACCTGAAGGACCTGGTTCTTGAAGTTGAGAGGCTGTTCACCAAAGAAAGCGCATCCGGTCTCAATTGAACGCCGATATTCGGGCTTGAACGGAATCATTTAGGCCGCTAATGGGCCCGCAGCGTGGGCGTATAGCTCAGTGGTAGAGCACTGTGTTGACATCGCAGGGGTCGCAAGTTCAATCCTTGCTACGCCCACCATTTTCCCCTTTTTGTCAGCAGCCGCAGGGCCAATTCAGGCGTGTGAATGATTTGCATGTTGCGACTTGCGGCGCAAAATGCGAGCATACATGCAATAATCCGGTCGCATCGATAAGTTTACATTAGGTCATGTACAAACATTGATTTCGCAAATGCGGATGCGAGGGGCATTATGCGCACTGCAGGCAATGCTGTCTTCTTTTGGTTGATATTGTTTTCAACTTTTCTCGGCGGCTGTGAGAAGCAGGTCGGTAATCCGGCACCCCCGCGTATCGATACGGCAGCTGAACTGCCCAAGCAGACCTCGACGATCATCGTCCCGCTCAGCATCGATATTGGAGGCCTGGAGGCAAAGCTCAATCAATCGGCGCCAACCCGGCTGTGGGCCATCAACCAATATGAACCCAAATGCATTCCTGCACAGCGTGTGACGATCTGTCCGGTGCACAAGAAAAAGTGCAAGGGTGAGGCGTGCAAAAATGTTGACTGCAAGATCGGATTCAAGCGCACCAAGGTGACCCCTGATGTCGCCTGCACTATTGTCGGGCATGTGAGCAGAGGACGTATCCGCCTGTCCGGGCGTGGCGATCTACTGACCGTTTCAATGCCGGTGAACGCTGTCGTGAGCGCGCGCGATGTTGGCGGCGTCATCAAGCGTGAAACGGCCAATGCTTCGGCCGATGTACGCGCGCAAGTTCGCATCTCGATTGATAACAGCTGGTCACCGAGGGCAAAGGTCGACATCGCCTATGACTGGCGCGAACCGCCCGGGATCAACTTTCTGGGCAAACGTATCCATTTCGTGCGCAAGGCAGATGCCGAACTGGCACGGGTGATAGCCGGTTTGGAGCGAGACCTTTCGCGTGAGATCGCCCAGGTCCAAACGCGCAAACTTGTTGAGGGCGCTTGGGGCGAGGGGTTTGCGACCATCATGCTGAATCGCGAACGCCCCCCGGCGTGGATGCGCGTGACGCCGCAAAAGCTTGGATTTGGGGGGTATCAGGTCCGTGGACGGCAACTATTGTTGACCTTGTCTGCGGAAGCCGTGACCGAGACCTTTATTGGCGATCGGCCCGAAAAGCCGGAAATCACCCCCCTTCCGTCCCCTGCGAAAATGTCCGGTGATCATGGCTTGCGATTCCACATCCCGGTGCTCGCAGATTATCGTGAACTGGAACCGGTGATCCTGCGTGCGCTGCGCAAATTGGCAGCCAAGGGTATCGAACTCGACCAGATTGGCCCGGTGAAAGTCGATTTCAAAAAGGTCACGGTCTATGCGACCGAAGGGGGCAGGATAGCCGTTGGGGTCGAAGCCAATGCCGATATTATCCGCAGCCCGCTCAAAGGCACCAATGGCGTTATCTGGTTATCAGCGATCCCATATAACGAAGCGAATTCACAAGTGGTCAAAATACGCGACTTGCGGATCGCAGGGACGACGGATCGCGAGGCGGTCAACTTGCTCTTTGCCCTGTTTGCGGATCCCGAAGTTCTCGCTGAAATCAGCAGGGCATTGGTGACCGATTTCAACAAGGATTATCAGAAAGTCCTGGTCGCGGCGAAAAAGGCGATCGCGATGCGACAAGAAGGGGATTTTACGCTGTCTGCCGAAGTGGACGAGGTCAGCCACGGTACGGTTATCGCGACCGGGCAGGGGCTTTTTCTCCCCGTCGATGTGACCGGCAAGGCAAATATTCGCTACACGCCCCGCAAACCTCGGTAGCGCATGCTCCACTTAGGCGGCTTTGCGAGCCACAGCCTGCCATCCCTTGCTCGGCGGCTCGCCATACCAGCGCCGATAGGCGCGCGTGAAAGCACTCAACTCACCATAGCCAAGCAGTTCGGCCACCTCGGCAAGCGACCGCTTGTTCTCCAATTTGTAGAGATCACACATGCTTTTGCGGATATCGTCCAGCATCGATCTGAACGGATTCCCCTGCTCAACCAGGTTCCGTCTTAAAGTGCGCTCGGCCATGCCGAACGATCTTGCCACACGGTCAAGCGTGACCGGAGATTTATTGAGTTCGGTCCATAGATAGAAATATGTAAAAGCAGAAAGCTGAAGTCCCGCGTCAAACCATTGGACCGGCTGCCAATGGCATTTGGTGGCAGCGGCCAGCAAAGTCGGGTTTGCGAATGGCGACGGCGCGCGGCACTGCTCAGTCAAAAATTCTACCATCGTCTCTTTTGTGCCGAAGACGATTGGAGCGCCGATATATTGTTCATAGAGAGCGACATCGAATCTGGGCCTGTGCTGCATCGAAACGCCCGATATGATCAACCGCTCGCCCCATATTTCGCGCGCGAGGCGGACATATGTCACCATTGAGAACTCGACTGCTGCTGCAATGTCCTGCGGGTCGTTGCCTAAGGCATTCCATTTGAGAATGGTGAATTCACCATGTTCGGCCAATGATGTTCGGTAGATATTCTGGCGCAGCTCCTGCATCTGAACATTCGCCTCGATCACATCATATAGTGTCGGCAACAGACGTGTTGCATAACCGATATCGGAAAAGCAGCGCGGTTTTGAATCGCGCCCGATTTCCAGAACTGCAGCGGGCTTGTTCAGTTGCGTTTCGATCGCCAGCAATAAACGGTTGAGCACGACGCCCGGCACCCGGCTCAACTGGTTTCGAATGGTTGCTTCGCTTATTCCGACCGCATCCAGCAAAGCCGGTCGCTGAGCGCCTAGCCCTACCGCGGCTGCAATTGCCCGGCCGATCAGATTGGCTGATGCCGTGTTTGGTGGAATAGGAACGCCTCCGCCCACCAGCTTTTCGACCCAGCCGAACTGATTGCTCCCTTCCATAAAAGCGACTCAACCACTGCAAGCCACGCTATGCAAGCCCAATGTCTTGATTGCTTGCGACAATAGTTCGCGCGCGATAAGCCAACGAAATGAACCTTGCAGACATCCTCGCGCAGCTCCGCGCTGAAACGACCGACCAGAAAATCAACATTCCCTCGACCTGGCATCAGGGGCGAACTGCCTATGGCGGTTTGAGTTCGGCATTGGCCTATCAGTCGGCAAAACTGGCCGCGCCGGATCTGCCGCCGCTGTTGACCGCGCAGATCGCCTTTTCGGGTCCATTGTCCGGCGAGGTAGAGATCCACAGCAAGGTCCTGCGCCGTGGGCGCAATAGTGCCTTCATAAAAAGTGAAATCACGGTGGGCGAAGAGGTTGGCTTGAGCTGCGTCTTCGTCTTCATGGCGCGCCGCGAAAGCCACATCGATTTCGAAGGTCTGCCCCGACCGGAATTCCCGCCCATCCCTGAAGATGGCAAAACGCGCAGCGGCCCGCCCGAGTTCTTCACCCACAATATGGATTATCCCGAAAAGCGGCTGATCCTTGGCATTGATAAGCCTCGTCTTGCCAACTGGCACCGCTTGAAAGAGCGTGAGGGCCTTGATCCCGTGGCCAACCTGATCTGCATGGGCGATGCCTTGCCGCCATCGACGATGGGGCTGATGAAAAAAGAGGGGATGATCAGTTCGATCAACTGGCAGATCAATCTGCTCACCGATGCACCCGAAACCGAAAATGGCTGGTGGTTCCTTGAAAGTGAAACCCACCATGCGGTTCATGGTGCGAGCAGCCAATATATGACGGTCTGGAACAGCAAGGGCGAACCGATGATGACTGGGATGCAGTCGGTGGCACTTTTCGTCTAACCCAAAGCCGCCTGTTTTTCCTCTGCCAGCCTATCCAGTTCGGCCCGGCTCTTCTTCTCGGCTGCTGATTTCAGCTGGCCGCACGCTGCCATGATGTCGCGCCCGCGGGGGGTGCGCACCGGCGCGCTGATGCCGGCTTCGAAAATCAGGTTGCTGAAGGCGCGGATGCGCTCGGGAGTTGAACACTCATAGGGCGCGCCCGGCCAAGGGTTGAACGGGATCAAATTGACCTTGGCGGGCAATTTATACTGCTTGATCAGGCGCACCAGTTCGCGCGCATCGGCGTCGCTGTCATTCTTGTCCTTCAGCATCACATATTCAAAGGTGATGCGCCGGGCATTATTGGCACCGGGATAATCGGCGCAGGCCTGAAGCAGCTCTTCGATGCCATATTTGCGGTTCAATGGGACGATCTCGTCTCGGATTTCCTTGCTGATGGCGTGGAGCGACACAGCCAGGTTCACCCCGATTTCTTCGCCGGCCTTCGCCATCATCGGCACTACGCCGCTGGTTGACAGCGTAATGCGGCGTTTTGAGAGCGCCAGGCCATCGCCGTGCATCACTACCTTCAAGGCATCGCGGACATTGTCAAAATTGTATAGCGGCTCTCCCATGCCCATCAGCACGATGTTGGTCAGCATTCGGCCATCGGAAGTGTAGTGACCGCTCTCGTCATCTTCATCTTCCGTGCCGCCAGCCATATTGCCCTTGGGCCATTCGCCCAACGCGTCGCGCGCCAGCATGACCTGACCGACTATCTCGCCCGGCGTCAGGTTGCGCACCAGCCGCATCGTGCCGGTGTGGCAGAAACGGCAGTTGAGCGTGCAACCGACTTGCGAGGAAATGCACAACGTGCCGCGATCGGCATCGGGGATGAAGACCATTTCATAGTCCTGCGCGTCGTCGGTGCGCAGCAGCCATTTGCGTGTCCCGTCACTGCTGACCTGCGCCTCGATCACTTCGGGGCGGCCGATGACAAAACGCTGCGCCAGCCAGGGGCGCATCGTCTTGGCGATGTCGGTCATCATTTCAAAGTCGGTGACACCGCGATGGTAGATCCAGTGGAACACCTGCTTCGAGCGCAGCTTGGCCGCTTTCTCGTCGAGCTGGCTTTCCAGGAACAGTTGTTTGATCTGCAGATGCGACAGCCCCATCAGGTCGATGCGACCATCGGAACGCGGCGTGATGGCACGCGGAGTGACTACGGGATCGATATGGCCGGGTATCTGCATGATGCGCGGCGATATAGGGATGTCGGCTGCGAAAAGCGAGTCTTGGCTGGCTATCGTGCCGCACACCCCAAAGCTGCTGCATCAATGGCGCTTGCGGCGCCACGCGTCGCATAGGCATCGACAATGCTGCGTCCATCACGGGCAATGCTTGTGACGCTCAAAGACTGCGAGGAGCGGATGGCAGCGATGATGGCCATGTCGGTCTGGCGGTCCTTCGCCCAGCCATAATCGCCCTTGGCGATCAGGCGAAAGCGGCGTCCGCCTGCGCTGAGTGTAATACCGCTGTTTTCTGAGCGCGCTCGCGACAGGTGGACATAGATCTGATGCCCCAATCCCCGCTTGGGCCAGAAGCCGACCGACACATAGCCCCGCTCTCCGCTAGACGTCTCGGGAGCGCCGATAGCATAGCATCGCGGTGTCTCGGCATCGCGGAACGCCGCCCAGCTTTGCCACGCGCCCAAGCGTTCCTTGGCGAGGGCAGGGGTGGCGATTAGCGCCGTCGCGAGGAAAAACAGCCGTTTCAAGCGCGCTCCAGCTGCCCTTCACCCAAGGTGACGATCTGTTCCACGCCATCCTGTATCATCACCATACTGCCCTGCGGCAGGCTGTCGGCGATAGGAACATCGCACAAAGGGTGCGGTTCGATACCGAGCAATAGACCGCGCAATACGCGGGCAGACATGCCGTGCATCAGGACAATCGCGTCGCCCGGTTCGGCGGTGGCATCGGCGATCCAGTCGCTCAGACGGCGGGCGACATCATCATACCACTCGCCATTGGGAGGCTGCACGGTAAACAGGCCTTCATCATGATCAACGAACGGGCCGATTTCGGCATGGATATCGGCATAGGTCCGTTCGGACCAGTCGCCCACGTCTATTTCCTGCAGCCGGTCATCCGCCTTGGTCTGGTGCCAGTCTGCGCCGACATGTTCGGCGACAATTGCCAGCGTCTGCAACGCCCGACCAGCCGTGGAAGACCACAAAATCGGCGTCGGTTTTCCATCAAACCAGGGTGCCAATGCCCGGCCCATCGCGTCAGCTTGCAAAAATCCCGCGCGGGTCAACGGGGTGTGTACCGCCTGCTGCCCCTGCATCCGCGCGACCGCATTGAATACGGTTTCGCCGTGCCGCGCGATGAACAGTCTTTTTCCGTTTGTGCTCAAAATCCTAACCCCTTTTGCTTCACCAGCCTTCTTCCACAGATTAATCGGCGCTGTAAAGGCAATCGGCTTGCCCTAGGTCTCCAACTTGTTAAGGAAGATTCGCCGAAATTGGGGGTTTTGACCCTTTGGCATATTGGGAAGAATTGCCGTTTCCACTTCGGGGCGGCCAAAGGGGAATGACCGGACGATGAAAGCGACGATCGAGCGCGCCACACTGCTGAAGAGCCTTGGCCATGTGCAATCGGTGGTGGAACGGCGTAACACCATCCCCATTCTGTCGAATGTGCTGATTGAGGCGAGCGAAAATGGCGCGATCCGCCTGACCGCGACCGACCTTGACCTTCAAATCGTCGAAACCATTGCAGGTGATGTTGAAATCCCCGGCGCGACCACGGTTTCGGCGCACACGCTCTTCGAAATCGCGCGCAAAATGCCCGACGGCAGCCAGGTGCAGCTGAACGCCGCTGATGGCCGTATGGCGGTCAATGCAGGCCGTGCGCGCTTCAGCCTCGCGACGCTGCCGCGCGACGATTTTCCGATGATTGCCGAAGGTGAACTGCCGACCAGTTTTGAACTGCCCGCACCGTCGCTGATCCAGATTATCGACAAGACGCGCTTTGCGATCTCGACCGAAGAAACGCGCTATTATCTCAACGGCATTTTCCTGCACGTGACGGACGATGGTGATCCGATGCTGAAGGCGGCTGCCACCGATGGTCACCGACTCGCCCGCGTCACCCTTCCGCGTCCTGCAGGGGCGGAAGGCATGCCCGATGTTATCGTGCCGCGCAAATGCGTTGCCGAATTGCGTAAACTGCTCGATGAAAGCGGCAGTAATGCGATCCAGATCGACCTGTCGGCCTCCAAGATCCGCTTTACCTTCGACAGTGCAGTGCTGACCTCTAAGCTGATTGACGGCACCTTCCCCGATTACAGCCGCGTCATTCCGACCGGTAACGACAAGTTGCTCAAAATCGACCCGAAGAGCTTCTCCGAAGGCGTTGATCGCGTCGCGACCATCGCCACCGAAAAGACCCGTGCTGTCAAGATGGCGCTCGACAAGGACAAGATCACCCTGTCGGTGACTTCACCCGAAAACGGCACGGCTGCTGAAGAAGTTCCCGGCAGCTATTCGGACGACAGCTTCGAAATCGGCTTCAATGCCCGCTATCTGCTCGACATTTTGGGTGAGATTGAAGGCGACACTGTGGAACTACACCTTGCTGACGCCAGCGCCCCGACATTGATCCGCGAGAATGACAAATCGCCAGCGCTCTATGTTCTGATGCCAATGCGCGTTTAATCAACCGCAATAGCCAAATAAAAAGGGCGGCCCGAGAGCCGCCCTTTTCTTTATTTGATTTTCGACCTGCGTCAGAATTTCTGACGCGCGGTGATACCAAAAGTACGCGGTTGGCCGACATTATAGCCAAGACGTGCCCGTCCGCCGCGTTCGCGGTCGAAAGACAACAGCGCATTTTCGTCAAACAGGTTGTTGACATAAGCGACGAGAGACAGACCGCCGTCGAAATCAACACCCGCACTCAGATTGACCAACTCATAGCTGGGCAGTCGCAGGTTGACCGTAGTTGCAGAGCCCGCAGGTTGCCCGCCAAAGGGGAGACCGTGGGTGAAGGTGCGCGGGTTGTTCTCCTGATCCGCCGGCTGGGTAAAGCGGTTCCCGACATGCTGGAACGATGCAGAGACATAGGCGTCTGCACTATCGCTGATCGGCCATTCATAACTGGCGGCTGCCGACAGCTGGAATTTCGGCACCGACGGAAGGCGATTGCCTTCGCGGATACCGGTTGCCGGGGCGAGCGCGCCGGGAAGCGTGGTATCGAATTCGGCCTCGATCAGGCTGCCCGAGAGCGACAGGTCAAACCCTTCGGCAGGCTCCAGACCAAGCTCGAACTCGACCCCCGCGCTATGCGCCTTGTCGACGTTGAAGACGATGCGCGACGAGCAGCTTCCGGCATCAAGCGTTACCTGCAGGTTCTTGATGTCGTTGTAGAATGCGCCCGCGTTGAAGGTGAAACCATTGCCCTGAGTCTTGATGCCCAGTTCATAGTTCCACAACGTTTCGTCATCATAATTCTGGAAACCGCCGAACAGGGCAAGATCCTGCGCGTTGCAGAGCGGGGTGTTGAGCGGATCGTTGACGCCGCCCAGACGGAAGCCTTTCGAGGCTTGGGCATTGATCTGCACATCTTCGCTGACATCATAGCTGAGCAATAGCCGCGGAGTGAAGCCATCCGACTTGGTTCTGTCGACTACGCCGTTATCACCATTGGCAAACAGGCCGCCCGTGGTGATTGTGCGCTCTTCCTTGAAGTCATAATAACGCCCACCCGCAGTCACGTTGAGGGCGTCGGTCAGATCGTAGGAAACTTCACCAAAAATCGCGAACTGCTTGATGTCATAAGGCAGATCGGAGTTGAACGGAGAATCGACCGGGAAGCCATTGGCGACAGCAGCCGAAGTGCCTGCGCCCAGCGTTGCATCGGTAAATGCGTCATAGCCCGGCGTCGGGAGGCGTTGGGTGTAGGCGCGGTCGATTTTTGAATAGAAACCACCGAACACCCATTGCAGCGGTCCATCGCTGTTCGAAGACAGGCGAAGTTCCTGGGTGAAGGTTTGCAGGTCGGTGGTGTCGCGAAGATTGGAGGGCAACACAACAGCGGCATCGGGATAGCCGAGGTCAACCGACACCGAACCGGTCAGCGCACTGGCATCGCGGCTGACCAATATGCTGCGATCGATGTACGAGGTGACCGAGGTCAAATCCACACCGCCCATGCCGATCTTGATTGTCGCATCGGCAATCAGCGTTTCGTCTTCAAAACCTTCGCGGAGCAACAGATATTGCTCCCGCTCGTCAAAGGTGACGGCTGGTCGCGTTGTGGTGAAGCGGTTGGCGAAGAGGTTGTAGATTTCCTGCCGGTTGAAGCCGTCGGCCGTCACCTTCTGGTAAACCACTCGCGGCGTTATGCTTACGCTGTCGGAAGGTTCAAAGGTTAGCGCCAGACGACCGCCATAGCGTTCGCCGCTGTTGACATCTTCGCCGCCAGCCGGACCGATGGCATTGATGAAGCCGCCATAGCGGGTGAAGTAGCCGACGGCGCGGAGCGCGGCATTGTCACCGAGCGGAATGTTGACCGCACCTTTCAAATGGCCGCCGATATCATCGCCATCGACAAGGTTAACATTGCCCTCGACCATGCCTTCGGTGGCTCCGATTCGGGGCTGGTTGGTGATGTAGCGGATCGTACCGCCGACCGAACCCGAGCCGAACAAGGTGCCTTGCGGGCCGCGCAGGGTTTCGACGCGGTTCAAATCGAACAGATCAAGGTCAGGCGTAAACAGCGACAACGAGACGACTGATTCATCGAGATAGACGCCAACTTGCTCTTTCACGCCGGGTTGGTCGCGCACGACTTGTCCTGCAGACACGCCGCGAACCGAAACCTGGCTTTGGCCGGGCCCGAGATTCTGGACGGCAAGGCCCGCGACATTGCGCGACAGATCTTCAAGGGTGACCGCGCCCGAGCGCTGGATGTCCGCTGCGGTCTGGGCGTTGATCGAAAAAGGAATGTCCTGCAGGTTGGCGTCACGCTTGGTTGCGGTGACGATGATGACATTGTCATCGGCTTCTTCTTCGGCATCCTGCGCCATCGCACCCTGCGCAATCAGGGCGGCGAGCGAAGTTCCGGCGACAAGTTGAATGAAATGGCGAGCCGTAGTGCGGCTTTTCAAGCTTTTCATGTCCTACTCCCGAATATATCCGCGGTTATCTAGGTCCGCAGTGGTCCTTTTATAGTCGGTATAGGGTAGGGTGCGGCACCCCCAATCGTGCTGCTCTGCAAATATGCTGCAAGATGTAACATTAATGTCACAAAAAATGCCCGGGCCATTTCGGACCCGGGCTTGGAAGTTGGACGTTCGCGGGAGGAACATCGGGAGGCAGCGGGATTTGGGAGAGGGAGGATTAAACCCCGCCGCCAAGCTCTTGAATTTGGTGGAAAGCGTCGCCTACCCAGCTCCGCCTTCCATAAAGTTTAGTAGTTGTAGGCGCGTTCGCCATGTTCGGAGAGGTCGAGCCCTTCGCGTTCGGCTTCTTCGCTCGGGCGCAGACCCAGAGTGAATTTGAGGCCGTAGAAGAGAACCGCAGAGACGATACCGGTCCAGACGACTGTCACGCCGACCGCCTTGATCTGCGTGATCACCTGGGCAGCCATGTCATAAGTGCCGGGGACTGCCGGGAACACCGTGTAGTCGAAGAAGCCCTGGCCACCGAGCGCCGGGTCAGCGACGATGCCGGTGCCGATGGCGCCAACGATTCCGCCGATACCGTGCACGCCGAAGACATCGAGCGTGTCGTCATATTTCAGCTTGTTCTTCACGATCGCCACGAAGAGGTAGCAGACCGCCGATGCCGCAAAACCGAGCAGGATAGACGTCATCGGTGCCGCGAAACCGCTGGCCGGAGTGATGGCTACAAGCCCCGCAACTGCGCCAGTAACCGCACCAAGCAGCGATGGCTTGCCATGGTGGAACTGTTCAATGATGCACCAGGCCACAGCGGCTGCAGCGGTGGCGACGAAGGTGTTGATGAAGGCGAGGGCAGCAAGGCCATTGGCTTCAAGGTTGGAACCGGCGTTGAAGCCGAACCAGCCCACCCACAGCAAAGAGGCGCCGATCATGGTCATGGTCAGGCTGTGCGGAGGGGTTGCTTCCTTGCCATAGCCTACGCGCTTGCCGATGATGAGGCAGCCGACCAGACCAGCGATACCGGCGTTGATGTGGACAACGGTGCCGCCTGCGAAATCCAGTGCACCCATGCCCCACAGGTAACCGAAATCTGTCGGTGCGTCGGGCAGGAAGTCGGGGCCAGCCCAGTACCACACCATGTGTGCGATGGGGAAATAGGCAAAAGTCAGCCACAATACCGTGAAGATGATCAGCGGCGTGAACTTGATACGCTCTGCAAAGGCGCCGACAATCAGCGCCGGGGTGATGCAAGCAAAGGTCATCTGGAACACGACAAAGGCATATTCCGGAATGTAGACATTGTTGCTGAAGGTTGCTGCGAGTGTAGTAGCATCGACGCCGGCAAGGAATGCCTTGGAGAAGCCGCCGATAAATGGTCCGCCGCTAGTGAAGGCCAGGCTGTAGCCATAGCTGACCCACACAAGTGCTGCGACCGAAACGATCATGAAAACCTGCATCAGCAGGCTCAGCATATTCTTGGTGCGAACGAGGCCGCCATAGAACAACGCCAGTGCCGGGATCGACATCAGCAGCACCAGTGCGGAGCTGATCAGCATCCAGGTGGTGTCACCCTTGTCCACCATACCCGCCATCTGTTCGACAGTTGGGGCCTTGATCGGGCCATCTGCGACCGCAGCCGTTGCAGCAGCGGCACCTTCTGCAACCGCTTCGGCTGCCTCCTGCGCGAAAGCGGGCAGGGCTGCAAATACAGCCGCCCCCGTCGCACCAATCCATTTCATGTGTTTAAGCATGTGCTTTCTTCCCTGGTTAGTCCGGATGTTCTGGTTAAAGCGCGGCGTCACCGGCTTCGCCGGTGCGGATGCGCGTCGCTGCAACAAGTTCGATCTCAAAGATCTTGCCGTCGCCGATTGAGCCGGTTGCGGCAGCAGCCTGAATGGCTTCGACAACCGCGCCTGCGCTTTCGCTGGTGCAGGCGACCTCGATCTTGATCTTGGGCACCATGTTGGTGGTGTATTCCGCGCCGCGATAGACTTCGGTCTGGCCCTTTTGCCGACCAAAGCCTTTTACTTCGGTCACGGTCATGCCCGACACACCCAATCCGGCGAGTGCTTCGCGCACCTCGTCCAGCTTGTGCGGCTTGATGATGGCAATGATATATTTCATGCACGCCCCCTTTTGTGGTTGTGCAATGCACAATGCAAAGGGTGTGCCAGAATCCGAAAGCCTTGGATTCCGAGGGTTGCAGGCTCCGGCTTTAGATAAACTGCCTAAAATATAATCAGTGAAAAACTGCTGTACAAAAATTAGGCATGCTTGAGTGTCGCCCATAAGGGCAGATGGTCTGATGCGCGTTTCGACAGGTCTGAGATGTGCGCGCCGCTGCCCTCTACCACTATGTCATGGCTGACGATGATACGATCGAGCCGTGCCACGGGGCGGTTGCTGTGGAAACTGGGTGGCGTTTTGACCAGCCGGTGGTGGTGGAATGCGAACTCCGAAAGCGCGCCGCGATCCGACCATTGGTTGAAATCCCCCATTAAGACTGTGGGCAGATGGTGGCTAGCCCCGTCGAGCCGTGCCAGCAGCGCGCGAATCTGCCGCCGCCGCCAGAGACCGGACAGGTCGAGGTGCGTGCCGATAACACGCAGCGGGTGGCCATTGACGATCATTTCCGCGAGCACTGCACCGCGCGGCTCGAGCGTCGGTAACGGAACGATCTCGCTGTGCCGAACTTCGATTCCGCGACGCACAAGCAAGGCATTTCCGTGCCAGCCTATGCTTTGCGGGCGTCCACCTATCTCGACCGGTTTATAGATCCCTTTTTCGAGCAGCATATGGTGGGGAATGGCGCTCATCCGGTTGCCAAAGCGCCGATCGGCCTCTTGCAGCGCGACAATATCGGCGTCGATTTCGTTCAAAACTTCAAGTATGCGTTCGGGATTGCGCCGCCGATCGGTGCCGACGCATTTGTGGATATTATAGGTCGCAACCTTGATGGTCGGCACGGTCAGTCAGCAGGCCCGAAATAGCGATCGGTCGGCCGGGTCGCTATTCCATCGATGCTTCTGGTCCGGCCTTGCGCTTTTGCTATCCAGGCGTCCGCATCCATTCCTGCATGCGCCTTCTTCAGTGTTTCGCGCTCGCGCTCAAAGGCCATGAAGGGCACACCCCAGCCGCAACTGGTCTGCACGCTATCGACATCGGCAAGGATGATCTGCCGGGTGCCGGGGAGGATTTCGAAATGGCTGGCCAGTTCATCCCACTCGGCGTCTTGCGGCAGTACGGGTTGGCCACGCCCATAAATGCGCAGGATCAGGGCGGGCTGTTCGAAATTGCAGAACATGAAGGTGATGCGGCCGTCAACCGAGAGATGGGCGTGGGTTTCATTACCTGAACCGCCCAAATCTAGGTAGCCGACCTTGTTCGGCGAAATCATCCGAAAACTGTCATAGCCTTTTGGTGACAGGTTGATGCGTCCATCTGCAGCAGCGGTTGCGACAAAGAAAACCGGTTGCCTGCCGATCATTTCGACATGCTTGTCGTTCAGGGCGTCGAAAAATTCGGACATGCGCTTAATGTGCCAAAGCACATGGCCGCCGTCCAGAATTATTGCAGGAAGTTAAATTCCGTCAGCACTCCGTTCCCGGAATGGGAATCCCAAGCGGGCCCTTGCATGGCTTTTTCTTCTTAGGGGCAGGGGCGGTTCCGCCGTCACCCAAACCGCCCGCACCAGCATTGCCCATGCCGGTCATAAAGCTTGCAAAGGCACGGAAGCGGGCCTTGGCGGTCCATTCGATGTTCCAGACAGCTTTCGGGTCGGCGGGTTTGGGCGGGAAGGCAAAATTTTCTTCAGGGCCAAAGGCGTTCATACTGCCGAACATCATGCCCCCTGCAGCCGCCTTGGCTTCGGCCGGGATCTGGCAACTGGTCTGCGATGGCGGCATCACATTTTTGGCGGCGATCTGGCGTTGTACCTCTGCAGGCGACAGCCAGCCCATGCCTTCGCCGAAATCGCGGTTGTTGGCCGAGGTCCACATCACCATGTCGCCGCCTTGACCCGCGCGTTCCATCCCGCCCATCGCCCAGGCGACATAGCCCGTCGCGGTCGGCACACTGTTCCAGTTGAGCAGGATCGGGGCACCAGAGTCGTTCGTGTTCACGTTCAGCGAGGCCATATAATCATTGACCAGCGCGAACTTGATTTCGGGTGTGAAGGCACTGGCGATCCGATGCTCACCGCGCAACGAGGAGCCCGATTTGGGTTGCTTGCCGCTCTTGCCGTTGGGCCACCATGCCGCATTGGCATCGCGAGCTTTGGCTTGTGCCTCATAGCGCTGCATCTGTTGCGGCATGTTTGCGGGCATTTTCGCGGTCGGCATTTTGGCGAAGTCGATGATGAACGGCTGACCCTTTGGCGCGTTGGCGTAGCAGCCCCAGAACATCAGGATGCGGCCCTTGGGCTTTTCCATCGTCTGATTGGGATCATAATCGCGGTCAGGCTTTGTCGTCCCCGGCGCATCGCCGAGCAAGGGTACTGATTTGCCCATCTTGGCTTGCGGCTGGAAGAAATGATCGCCCTTTTCCGGTTGGACTGGCGACGGCGTGGCCGAAGTCAGCCGCAGTTCGAGCATATAATTATCGCCGCCCCCGCCAAGCAGGCTGCCGAGGCCGCCGCCCATCATGGCCCCCATGCCCATTCCCGACATGGTCTGTACGTCCATGGCATAAGTCGCCTTGGGGCCAGTCGTTTTCTGGGCAGAGCCGGGAACGACCGCCAGAGCGGTGGCAAGGACGGCAATTGAAGTAAATCGGTACATGGTGCGCACGGCAAAACTCCTTCCGTTCGACGCTATTGCGCCTGGAATCTGTGCGACCCGATTCTATGGGCTTAAGTTATATGCCTGCATTGATGCAGCGCAAGCGATTAGCAGCAATAGTGCCAGCAATTACCAGTTGTTACCTGCTGCAACAGCCTCTGCCTCGCCCGGGCGATCTGTGCGGCCAAGTGTCTTGTTGCGGTGCGGGAAACGACCGAAGCGTTCGATCATTGCCTGATGGTCTTGCGCATATTTCAACAGGTCCGGATCGCCGAGTTGGCTGATCAGGCGGACGGATTCGCGCTGGTCGTCCCGATTTTCGCTATGTTCAAAGGGCAGATACAGGAACAGCCGCTCGTCCTTCGAAAGGCTGGCGTCGAACGCTCCCGCTATAGCTGCCTTGGCAATCGCCAGCGCAAGATGATCGGTGGCGAAGGCTTCAGCCGTTCCCCGATAGGCGTTGCGCGGCACCTGGTCGAACAGGATGACCGCGGCGAGCGCGGTTTGCGGGTCGGTCAGAAAATTGTCGGTCGGCAGTTCGCGCAAGGCATCGCGCCAAGCCGCAAAGCCCTGAGTGACGGCAGCATCAAAGGCATCACCGCCCTTGAACCAATCGGCAAAGCCATGGTCGACGAACCAGAAATGAAGAAGCTGTTCCGCCCAGTCTGCGGGCGGTGCAACAATTTCCACTTCGTCGTCGTCGATCATCCAGCCGTGCCGCCAACCGTCAGTGCGCTAACCAGCGTAGTCGGCTGCCCCACACCCGCAGGCACGCTCTGGCCACCTTTGCCACACACTCCGATGCCTTCGTCGAGCGCCATGTCGTTGCCGATGCCGATGATTTTGGTGAGCGACGTCGGGCCATCGCCGATCAGCGTCGCGCCCTTGATCGGGTCGCCCAGCTTGCCGTTCTTGACGCGATAGGCCTCGGTGCAGCTGAAGACGAATTTGCCCGAAACAATGTCGACCTGACCGCCGCCGAAACTCTTGGCAAAGATGCCGTCCTTCACCCGGCTCAGCAGTTCGGCAGGGTCGTCATTGCCCCCGCGCATAAAGGTATTGGTCATGCGCGGCATCGGGGCATGCGCATAGCTCTGGCGGCGACCATTGCCGGTCGGCGCGACACCCATCAGACGCGCGTTCAAACGATCCTGCATATAGCCTTTCAGGATGCCGTCTTCGATCAGGATGTTTTCCTGCGTCGGCGTCCCTTCGTCGTCGATTGAAAGCGATCCGCGCCGGTCGGCCATGCTGCCGTCATCGACCACGGTCACGCCGGGCGCTGCAACGCGCTGACCGATCTTGCCCGAAAAGGCGCTGGTGCCCTTGCGATTGAAATCGCCTTCAAGGCCGTGACCGACCGCTTCGTGCAGCAGCACGCCGGGCCAGCCGGGGCCGAGCAGCACGGTCATTTCGCCCGCGGGGGCATCGACCGAGCGGAGGTTGGTCAGCGATTGCGCCAATGCTTCGTCAATCGCGTGGTTCCATGCGGCTTCATCGAACAAGTCGTCATATAATTTGCGGCCGCCAAAGCCGTAGGTGCCAGTTTCGCGGCGGCCATTTTCTTCGGTTACAATAGAGACATTCAGACGCACCAGCGGACGGATGTCAGTCGCGACAAAACCATCGGCGCGGACGATTTCAATCACGGACCAACTGCCTGCGAGGCTGACAGACACTTGTGCGACACGTGGGTCGCGTGCTCGGGCGGCAGCGTCAATCTGCTGACAAAGGGCAACCTTCTTCGCGAACGGAACCAGATCGAGCGGATTGCCGTCGGTATAAAGATGGCGGTTATTCTTGCGCGGTGGCGGTGCAGCCTGCCCCTTTGCGGGATCGAGCAATTGCAGCGTTTCCGCTGCGCGGCGGATGGCACCTTCGCTCAAATCATTGGCGTGGCTGAAACCTGTCATTTCGCCCGAAACGCCGCGCAGGCCAAAGCCGGAGGCGGTCGAGTAATCCGCCATCTTCAGGCGACCATCGTCGAAACCGAAACTCTCGCTGGCGCTATATTGCAGATAGAGTTCGCCATCGTCGCACGCCTTCAGGGCGTCGCGCGTTACGCGCAAGGCGCCATCTGGATCGAGAAGGCCGGGTTGATAAAGGAAGCTGCGCGGGTCTGATATGCTCATGCCACCGATATAAGGACTGTGGCACGGAACGGAAGGGGCTTCAGCTGTTGTTTGGCGTCCCATTATCGGCAGGTCCGCCGACAAGCACATAGCGGCGATCGCAATAGCCACATTCGACCATGCCGCTCTCGTCGATTTCCAGCCACACACGTGGATGGCCCAGTGCGGCGGGAACGCCTTCGCCGCTGCCGTCGCAGGCGATGCGGTGGGTGCGGACTAGGATGGTTTCAGGCGCTTCGATCATGCCCAAGCCGTTAGCAAAGCTGTGCTCCCTCGGCAACGGGGCAGTTATTGGTAATTGAGTGTAATTGTCCAGGTGCCGCGATAGGTGCCCGGGGCCTGGTTGGCACCGACTTCGAGTGTTGCGCCGACTGGAAACCGGAATGCACCGGTTGCCCCGGCAATGCGGAACACTCTGGGTGTTGTCGTCAAAACAGCGGTCGGCGTGCTCCCAATGACAAATGTGCGGGCGCGCATGCGAACACCTGGACCGGTGAGGAAAATCGAATTGCTTCCCAATGACACCTGCACGCGCTGGTTGAATGCGCCCATGCCGGCAAATTCCGCGGGTTGGTGGCTGGCACCCAGCAGCGTTATATTGCCTGTCCGCGTTCTGCTTCCGTCCGGCGCAACGGTAACGGTTCCGGCTGTGTTGCTGGCAATGATTTGACCGAAACTCAACTCCTCAGTTTGGATGAAGCTAAGCGGAGTTACGACTCCGACCTGAGAACGCCCCTGCTCTGCGGCATTCTGCGCCCAAGCACCTGAGGCACAACTTGCGAATATGGCGCACATTGAAAGTGTGAAAGGATGGACGGAGGCGAAGCGCATTCATATAGTTATAGAAGTATAGTTATAACTATTTGGTAAACAGAAGATTTCGCGATTTGCCGCCGACTGCTGAGGTTTTTTTATGCTATTGGTAATCGAGCGTCAGCGTCCAGGTGCCGGTGTAGGTTCCCGGCTGCTGGTTAGCGTTTACAGCGAGCGTCGCTCCGACATAAAGCGCAAAAGCGCCGTTGCTCGACTGCTGCACCTGAAAGTTGCGCGGGATCGTGCTGAGCGTTTGGGCGGGGTTGGTATTCGCGCGAAACAAGCTGACGACCATCGGCGCACCTGGGCCGGTCAGCAACACAGTGTTTGATCCGACGCGCATCCTGACGGGACGGTTCGGCTGGGTTGGCTTCATGCCAGCAAACTCGGCAGGGTAATGGCTGTTGCCTATCAAGGTAACGCCGCCGGTTGAAGTACGCGTGCCGTTCGGCGCAACCGTCACCGTACCGGGCAGCGGACTTGCAGCAACGATACCGAAATGCAGGTCGCGAACCTTATAGAAACTGCCGGAACTGACGACCGAGACTTGCGAATCCAGCGCTTCGGTTTCCGCATGTGCAGGGGCAGTCGCGGCGGCCATCACAGCCGCAGCCAGCGCGAATCGCGCACATTTGTTTCGGATTTTTGCCCCACGCATTTGATCGCTCTGTCATCATCCTCGCAAATTTGCCTTAGCGTCTATGGTTAACCAGACTTAACCCCTTGATGCAAAGCCTTGCGTTGCGTGCGGGTCGGGCCTCGGCTATCGATTAACATCTATGACACAAGCCGCCATTTCGATCCGTGATCTCACGAAACGCTACTCTAATGGAAAGCAGGCGCTCGACGGTGTCAGCTTTGACGTCGAACGTGGTTCGATTTTTGGACTTCTGGGACCAAATGGCGCCGGAAAATCTACGATTATCAACATATTGGCGGGCATGGTGCAAAAGACCTCCGGTCATGCGAGTATCTGGGGATTCGACATCGACGTCAATCCGCGCAACGCCAAGGCTTCGATTGGCATTGTGCCGCAAGAGATCATGTTCGATCCCTTTTTCACGCCATTCGAAACGCTGGAGCTGTTTGCCGGGCTGTACGGCGTGCCAAAGGATAAACGCCGTTCGATGGAATTGCTGAAGGCCGTGCGACTGGAGGACAAGGCCGACGCCTATGCGCGCACGCTATCGGGCGGGATGAAGCGGCGGCTGCTGGTGGCCAAGGCGATGGTGCATTCGCCGCCGGTGATCGTGCTTGATGAGCCTACCGCAGGCGTCGATATCGAATTGCGCCAACAGCTCTGGGAATATGTGGTTGCACTCAACGAGCAGGGCACCACGGTTGTACTGACCACCCACTATCTCGAAGAAGCCGAGCAATTGTGCGACCGCATCGCGATCATCAACCATGGCAAGCTGATAGCCAATAAGCCGACCAAAGAACTGGTCGGAATGGCGCGCGAAAAGGCAGTGGTGCTGACGCTCGACCGCGATGTCGCCGAAGCGCCCAAGCATGATGCGTTTGAAAAAACCGAACTGGTCGCCGACCGGACGGTCGAGATTACCTATAACAAGGATCGCATGAACGCAGGTGAAGTACTGGCGGCGGTGCAGGGGCTTGGCTTGGGCATTATCGACGTGACCACCAAAGAGGCTGACCTAGAGGATGTGTTCCTAAGCCTCACCAGCGGCAGCGCGGAATAAGGCGGTGGAAACCGATGTCCTCATCATCGGCTCGGGCGCGGCAGGGCTGACAGCAGCGCTGCAGCTGGCGCAGAAGCATAAGGTCACCGTATTGGCCAAAGGTGCGCTGTCCGATGGTGCCACGGCATGGGCGCAGGGCGGGATTGCAGCGGTGCTCGAGCCGGGCGACACCTTTGAAAGCCATATCGAAGACACGATGGTGGCGGGCGCGGGGTTAAACAATCGCGCAACCGTCGAATTTGTTATCGAACATGCCCCTCAGGCGATCGACCGGCTGGCGAAGCTGGGTGTGCCGTTCAATCTCGGCGGGCCGACCAACGAATTTGGCGAGCAATGGCATCTGACGCGCGAAGGCGGGCATAGCCATCGCCGCATCGTCCATGTCAACGACGCGACCGGCTGGGCGGTGCAGCAAGCACTGGAATCGGCGGCGCGCGATAATCCCAATATCACCTTGGTACCTGATATGGTCGCGATCGACCTTATCGTCGGTCGGCATCAAGAGCGCTTTTCGACCAGCGGGCGGGTGCATGGCATTTACGCACTCAACCGCAAGATCGGGAAGGTAGAGGCGTTCACCGCGCGCGCCACCATCCTCGCGACCGGCGGGGCAGGGCGCACCTATCTCTATTCGACCGCACCGCGAGGGGCGACAGGCGATGGCATCGCAATGGCTTGGCGCGCGGGATGCCGCGTGTCGAACATGGAAATGATGCAGTTCCACCCGACCTGCCTTTACAATCTGGAGGTCAAGAATTTCCTGATTACAGAGGCGGTGCGCGGTGAGGGCGGTATCCTCAAAAACCCGAAGACCGGGCACCGCTATATGCCCGACTATGACGAGCGGGCAGAGCTGGCTCCGCGCGACATTGTGGCACGTGCCAATGACGGCGAAATCAAGCGCGACGGCCTTGATTATGTGCATCTGGATATCAGCCACAAGGAACCGGAATTCGTTCGCGAGCATTTCCCCAATATCTATGAAAAGCTGATGGGGCTGGGCATTGATATCACCAAGGAGCCAATCCCGGTCGTGCCTGCACAGCATTATACCTGCGGCGGTGTGCTGGTGGATCTGGATGGTCGTACTGACGCGCCGGGGCTCTACGCGGCGGGCGAAGTGACCCAGTCTGGGCTGCACGGGGCCAACCGTCTGGCGTCCAATTCGCTGCTTGAATGCTTCGTCTTCGGCGATGCATGCGCCGCGCATATCGACGCGCATTGGGATGAATTGCCGCCACCGCCCGCCATTCGTCCTTGGGATGAAAGCCGCGTAACCGACAGCGATGAGGAAGTCGTGATCGCCCAATGCTGGCGCGAAATCCGCCAGTTCATGTGGAATTTTGTCGGCATCGTGCGCACCACAAAGCGTCTCGAACGCGCCAAGCATCGCATCGACCTGCTCCGGCGGGAGGTGGAGGATTATTACAGCCACTTCCGCGTGACGCCCGACCTTATCGAGCTGCGCAATCTGGTCGAAGTGGCCGACCTCATCATCCGCTCCGCGCTATCGCGCAAGGAAAGCCGCGGGCTGCACTATACGCTGGATTATCCGAAACTGTTGCCAGAAGCGCGGGATACGGTGTTGGTACCCTAAGCCTTTTTCCGCGCCACCCACATATGATGCACGCCGACAATAGCGGCACCAACTGCCAACCCTGCGACACCGGATAGCCCTGCATCGACTATCCATGCCAGCGCGCCTTCGTGCAGGCCGAACCATTCGGCGGGGTGCAGGCCAAAGCCGTGGACGATGATCTGGCCGCCGACCCAAAGCATTGCTGCGGTGCCAACGACAGACAGGAAAGTCATCAACTTGGGCATGCCCTTGACCAGACCACGGCCCAGCGCTTGTGTCGCGCCATTTTCGCGTTGCGCCATGTGCAGGCCGATATCGTCCATCTTCACGATGAAGCCGACCACGCCATAAACCGCAATTGTGATGACAATCGCGACCAGTGCCAATACGGCGGCCTCCAGCCATATCGAGGTTTCCGCAAGGCCTTTTACCTCGTTCAAGGCAATCGCCATAATTTCGGCGGAGAGGATGAAGTCGGTGCGCACGGCACCCTTCACCATATTCTCTTCATGCGTCTTGCTGCAGACCTCGGCAAATTCCTCGGCCAGTGTCTCTTCCTCATGCGGCATCAGTTTTTCGAGGACTTTTTCCGCCCCTTCGAAGCAGAGGAAAGCACCACCAAGCATCAGCAGCGGGGTAATCGCCCATGGCAGGAAGAAGCTGAGCAACAACGCTACAGGAAGGATGATGATGATCTTGTTGACCAGCGAACCCTTGGCGATCCGCCAGATGATCGGCAGTTCGCGATCTGGGGTGAAGCCCGTCACATATTGCGGGGTAACCGCGGTGTCATCAATCACCACACCGGCGGCCTTGCTGCCAGCCTTACCCGCAGCGGCGGCAACATCGTCGACTGAGGCCGCAGCGACCTTGGCGATAGTGGCGATGTCGTCAAGAAGCGCGGCGAGACCGGATGGCATGGATTTCCCCTGTTATGTCACTGTGTGAAACTAAACCGTAGCCCTGAGCCTGTCGAAGGGCGCTTCGCAGCCGTTGCGCTATACTTACAGCCGCCCTTCAACAGGCTCAGGGCTACGGTGCTAAATGAAATCGGTCAGGATTCAAAGCCTTCAGCCAAGAAGCGTTCCGCTATAGCGGCATGCAGCGCTGCACCTTTGGCCATCACGCTTTCATCCAGCACCATGCGGTTCGAATGCAGGCCGCAGCATTGCCGCCAGTCATCGCCTTCATGGCTTGCCCCGAGGAAGAACATCGCGCCGGGCACCTTTTCGAGAACATAGGCAAAATCCTCCGCGCCCATGATCGGTGCGTCGAGCGTCTTCCAGCTTTCGGTTCCGAAAGTGGCTTCGACCACCTCCTGCCCGAACCGTACCGCGCGATCGTCGCATAGCGTGACCGGAAAGCCTTGCTCGATTTGCACCTGCGCTTCGCAACCATGGGCTGCGGCTATGCCAGGGGCGAGGCGGTGCAATTCTTCGGCGACCATAGCGCGCCGTCGCGGGCTGAGCGTACGGATGGTGCCGAGCAGGTTGGCGGTTTCGGGGATGATGTTGTTGGTTGTCCCCGCTTCGATCTTGGCGATAGTGATGACCGCGGGGTCAAACACAGAAACCTTGCGCGTCACCATCGTCTGGATTGCCGAGACGATTTCGCAGGCGACCGGAATCGGATCGACTGCATCGTGCGGCATAGAGGCATGACCGCCTTTGCCGGTTATCTTGATCGACAGAACGTCAGATGAGGCGAGCAACGGACCTGAGCGACCGGTGAAAATCCCGCGCGGCGCATTCGGCATGATGTGGAGGGCAAAAGCAGCATCCGGTAGCGGATCCAGCAAACCGTCGTCGAGCATGAAGCGCGCGCCATGATGGCCTTCTTCGCCCGGCTGGAACATGAAATAGACGGTGCCAGTCAATTGCTCCTTACGCGCACACAGCATCTTTGCCGCACCCACCAGCATCGCGACATGAGTGTCATGTCCGCAGGCATGCATCGCGCCGGTTGTTTCGGATGCAAAGTCGAGGCCGGTGTCTTCGTGCAGCGGCAGCGCATCCATATCGCCGCGCAGCAACACGGTGCGGCCATTGGACGGCCCGCGCAAAATGGCCAACAGGCCAGTTGTCGATGGACCTTCGCGAAATTCCAGCGGAAGTCCGGCAAGCGCGGCCTTTATCTTGGCCAGCGTTTTGGGGTTCTGCAGGCCGAGTTCGGGCTCGCGATGGATCGCGCGGCGGAGTTCTACAAGGTCGGGAAGCAGGCTTTCGGCGTCATCGCGCCAAGGGGTGTCGGTCAGCGTCATGCGACACTCACTAACACCCCTTTGGATCAGTTGGTAGCGGGATCAGTCATCGATCCGCACTGTGGTATATTGCGTCGGCGCACCACGGCGTTTGACACCGAGGAGGATAGCGCCGCGTCCGCCACTCTTGGCTTCAGCGATAGCTGCGGCCAATTGTGCAGTATTGGTCACCGGCTTGTAATTGACCGACACCAGCACGTCGCCGCGCCGAATACCGGCCTGGGCTGCACTTCCCGAACCCGGGATGTCAACGACAACGCCCTTTACATCAGCGCCCATGCCAAGTTGGCGCGCTATTTCGGGATCCAGCGGTATGACGCTGACGCCGAGCGTATCGCGCACGGCCTTGCTGTCCGCATTCTCGCCCTGCTGGTCAAAATCCTTGTTTTCGTCAGGATCGAAGGTGCTCTGGGCGAGCTTTTCTTCGCTTGGGCGGGTGCCAACCGTTGCAGTCAACCGCATCGGTTTACCCTCACGCAGGATGTCGAGCGGAATGCGTGTGCCCGGCTTCACATTGGCGACAATGTACGACAAGGTCTCATCAGGAGTTACATCGCGACCGTTGACCTTGAGGACAATGTCGCCTTCCTTCAGGCCTGCCTTGTCAGCAGCTTCATCCTTCACAATGCGCGTGACGAATTCGCCCTTATTCTTGTCGATGCCCAAAGCGTCGGCCATGTCTGCACCAACGGGCTGTATGCCGATACCCAGATAGCCGCGTTGCGGGGTAACGCCTTTTTTCAGCGACTCGATAACCGGAATGGCTTCTTCGGCAGGTATTGCGAAGCCAACGCCGATATTCGCACCGACCGGAGAGATCAGGCGATTGTTGATACCGATGACCTTGCCATCGAGATTAAACAACGGGCCGCCCGAATTGCCGGGGTTAATTGCGGTGTCGGTCTGGATGAAACGGTCATAGGCGCCACCGGCACCGATATTGCGCTGCAGGGCGGAAACGATACCTGCTGTCACCGTGCTGCCAAGACCGAGCGGGTTGCCGATGGCAATCACCCAGTCGCCAACGCGATTCTTCTGCGAGCTTTCCATTTCGACATAGGGAACGCCGCTGACTTTGACCTTGAGCAAGGCGAGGTCTGAAGTCGCGTCGCGACCGAGGATTTCCGCCTTGAATTCGCGGCCGTCAAACAGGGTTACATTGACTTCATCAACCGCGTCACCCTTGGGGCCGCCTGCGATGACGTGGTTGTTGGTTACAATCAGGCCGTCGGCGCTGATGAAAAAGCCCGAGCCACCGCTTTGCTGTTCCTGCGTGACGGGGCGGCGTTCACCGGTGAAGGGGTTGAAGCTGGTGGCAACCTGGACCTTTTGCTTGGTCGCGATGTTGACCACGGCCGGCTGCAGCTGGGCTGCCAGATCGGCAAAGCTGTTCGGCGCACCGCGCGGGGCGAGGCCGGACTGGGCGATTGCGACGGGGCCGGTCGCGGTGACAGGTCCGGGGTTTCCGGTCGAAAGCGCAAAGGCGCTGCCCGAAAGCAGGAGAAGGGCGGTCACTCCATAAGCGTAACGCACGATAGTCATTCCTCTCATTCATAATCACACCGGCAGCGCCGGTATTAAAACCCAATCGTCCTTGCGGCAAAAAAATGAACGCCGATTGAACGAAAATATGTCGCTTCCAACCGCTTTGCAAAGCGCCGATTGCGTTCGACGAACGACTATATGTTAACGTCCATCGCGGAAGTTGCGCAGATAATCATTGTCGGTCGACAGAACGACCGTGGTGTTACCGTCTCCATTCTGGCTGTCTTGCTGGAAGGTCCGCCGATAAGACTGCATCGATCGGTAGAAATCGTAGAAATCTGCATCCTTGCCATAACTTTGCGCGTAGATTTGCGCTGCCTTAGCGTCAGCTTCCGCGCGGATGATCTGCGCTTCCTTCTGGCCTTCGGCGTCGATCGCTATCGCCTGCTGCTGCTGCGCCGATTGCATGCGCTGATAAGCGGATTGCAGCGACTGGCCCTCGGGAAGATCGGTGCGCTTGATGCGGACGTCGATGATCTGTGCGCCATATTTGCGCGCCTCACGGTCGAGTGACGCCTGGATATTGTCCATGACGGCGCCGCGTTCGGCACTGAGCAAGGTCTCGAACGACCGTTTGCCCAATTCGTTGCGCAGGCGCGATTCGAGGATGGTCTGTAGCTGCGCTTTCAGTGCCTCTTCGGTCCGGATAGCCTGATACATCTTTGCAGGCTTTACGATGCGAAAGCGGGCAAAGGCATCGACGCGCAAACGCCGTCTGTCGGTTGATTGCACCTCCTGTGGTTGCATCGAAACCGAGAGCACCCGTTTGTCGACCCACTGGATCTGCTCGACAAAGGGGATGCGGAAGGTCAGCCCTGCCCATGTATCCCCGAACTGCTGGTTCGGCTTGTAGGGGTTCACGACCCGTAACGGTTGGCCGTAGCTCGAAATAATCGCCTGCTTGGTCTCTGGAACTATCGAGATCGACATGCTGAGCAAGACTAGCAACGCCAGACCACCTAATCCGAGTGCGACAGGATTTTGTTTCAAAGAACCGAACATCATTGCTTCCCCGTTACGGTTACGGTGCTGTCGCTGGCGGCTTTTGCGCGGCGCTGGAGCTCGGGCAGCGGCAGGTAAGGCGTGACATTACCCGATTCGACAATTGTCTTGTCTACCTTGCTCAACACCTGCTCCATGGTTTCATAATAAATGCGCCGACGAGTGACTTCAGGTGCCTGGCGATATTGCTCATAGATCTTGTCGAACTCGGCGGTCTGGCCGGCTGCTAACTCGGTTACCTGGCTCGAATAGGCGCGGGCTTCGTTGAGATAGCGTTCACGCCGCTGTTGCGCGCTGTTGACTTCGCGGAAGGCGGCTTTGACTTCTTCGGGCGGGTCCGACTGGCGGATCGAAATGCTGCTGATGGCGACGCCCGACCTATATTCGTCGAGGATCGCCTGCATCCGCTGCTTGACCTGGGCTTCGATCGATCCGCGCGCAACACCAACGGCTTCGTTATAGTCGAAATTGGCAAGCTCGGCGCGCATCGCGCTTTCGCCGACTTCTTGCACGGTGCCTGCCGGATCATCGAGCTGGAACAGATAAAGCTCCGGGCTCTTGATCGACCAGCGGATGTCGAACGCGATATCCATCAGATTCTGGTCCTTTGTCAGAACCAGATTTTCGCTTTTGCTGTTTGCGGATCCGATAGAGGTTGTGCGCACTTGCAAGGCGTCAACCTTCTGCATCTGTTCGATTGGAGCCGGCAATGTAAAGCTGATGCCCGAACCGACGGTGCGCGAATATTTGCCGAACAGAGTGACGACACCTTCCTCTTGCTGGTCGAGGCGATGGATGCTCGTCCACAAAATCCAGATCGCCAGGAAGCCAAGGCCTATGATCGGCCACCAACTTTTGCCATTGGCGCGCGGAGGGAGGCCACCAAATCCGCCACCCTTGCCGCCGCCGCGCCGGAAGATTTCTTCAAGCGAAGGACCGCGTGTGCGACCGGTTGATGCACCTTGCGGCTCCCAGGGATTGGACGGTTTTGCACCATCATCTCCGGCAGACGCCGCAGGTTTGGAGGGTTTGCCGCCTCCGGCTTTGGCCCCCGACCCGTTATTGTCCCCAGACCCGGGAAGATCCCATGGTCCCTTGCTTTCATTGTGCGACGCCTGCGGCGCCCCGCCATCCTCATTTTGCATCATGGCCAACATATAGGTACGCCGTTTCAAGAAAAACAGTGTCATTCCCGACAATCTGATTCTATTCGCCTTTGGCATGGTTGAAATCGACAAAATCAAAGCTGCGGTTGCCGGGATTTCGCAAGGCCGCGCCAGTGGGATCAAGGAAAAGGACGGTGCGATTTCGATGATGGTCGATGTCGCAGGGCTTGATCAAGCGGGCCGCGAATCCCTGGCTGAAAGCATCAAAGCGGCAGTCGCCGCCGCCGCGCCGGGTGTGCCGTTGCGACTGCTGCAAACAGCGGAGCGCATCGTTCCAAAATTAATCGCCGTGGCGAGCGGCAAAGGCGGGGTCGGCAAATCGACATTGTCGACCAATTTGGCGGTTGCTATGCGACGGGCAGGGCGAGCTGCAGGCCTTGTCGACGCCGATATCTATGGACCCTCGCAAACCCGCCTGCTTGGGCTCGAAGGCGTCAAGCCCGAGGCCGAGGGGAAGAAGATGTTCCCCACCATCGGTGCAGGCGGCGTGCCCTTCCTGTCGATGGGGCAACTGGCGGCGCCTGGTCAGCCGATTGCGTGGCGGGGGCCGATGGCTGGGCAGGCACTGTCGCAACTGGTCGACGCGCATTGGGGCGATGTGCGCGAGATCATAGTCGACATGCCGCCGGGCACGGGCGACATCCAGCTTTCGATGATCCAGAAGCATAAGCCGGTTGGCGCGGTTATCGTCTCGACACCGCAGGATCTCGCGCTGATGGATGCAACGCGCGCGATCGGGTTTTTCAATCAGGCGCAGGTTCCGATTATCGGGCTGGTAGAGAATATGGCCGGCTATATCTGCCCGCATTGCGGGGAAGTCAGCGATCCCTTCGGCCGTGGCGGAGCAGAAGCAGCGGCGGCAGAACTGGGCATCCCCTTTCTTGGCCGCATCCCGCTCGACATTTCAGTGCGGCTGGCAAGTGATGCGGGCGAACCGCCAGCGCTGGGTGAAGGTCCAGTGGCGGGTGCCTTTGCCGATATTGCTCGTCGAGTCAGCACTTGGGTTGATAATCATCGGGGCGCTGCTGCATGAATGACAAGCCTGGCATCGAGCTATCGCGGCGCAATTTGCTGATCGGTGGCGGCGTCGGGGTCGGTCTGCTTGTTGCCTGGGCGCTATGGCCGCGCGAATATTTGCCCAATATGATGCTCGAAAAAGGGGAACATCTGTTCGGGCCGTGGCTGAAAATTGGTGAGGATGGGCGCGTTACGATCGCTGTCCCCCAATCCGAAATGGGGCAGGGCAGCTATACCGCCTTGGCCCAGATTGTCGCGGGCGAATTGGGGGCAGACTGGCGCACAGTGGCTGTGCAGCCTGCTTTGCCGAGCCCCAACTTCGCCAACGACCTGTTCGTCCGCGAATGGAGCTCCGCCTTTTTGCCCGCGTCGGTCGGCGTATTGGCAAATTCGGGTGTTTCGGACGCAATCAGCAAAGAATGGGCCAAGCGCAGCGGCTTCATGATAACCGCAGGCTCAACTTCTATCCGCCAGTTCGAACGCCCCTGCCGCATGGCGGGCGCTGCGGCCCGCACGGTTTTGTGTCAGGCGGCGGCGGAGCGGTGGGATACCGCTTGGGAAAACTGCGAAACATCCAATGGCTTTGTCACCTTTGAAAAGAAACGCATACCCTTTGCCGAACTGGTTGCAGAGGCATCGACTTATGACCCGCCCAGTCCGATCCCGCTGCGCGTCTCGCCAGTTAACAGTCTGTCTGGCAGGGAGGCCGTCCGGCTTGACGCTGCTGCAAAAGTGGATGGCAGCGCGAACTTTGCCGGCGACGTTCGACTGCCTGATATGCTCTACGCTTCGGTGCGGGCTGGCCCGATAGGGGATACGCGGCTCAAGGAAATGGACCGCGCCGGAGCAGCGGATATTAAGGGCCTTGTCGATGTTGTTCGCACAGATGGCTGGGTGGCGGCGCTGGCGACCAATTGGTGGGCGGCGAACAAGGCGCTCGATGCGATGTCGCCGGTCTTCGCCACCACAGGCAGGATGCCAGACAGCGCAACGATGAACGAGGCGATGGAGCGGACGCTGAACAAAGGCCCCGGATCGCGATTTGTCGACATAGGCTCGGTCGATGGAGCACTCGAAAAGGCGGCAGGTACCCGCGTATATCGCAGCCAATTTGCCGTCCAACCGGCCGTTCATGCACCTATTGAAACGCGCAGTGCAACGGCAGACTATAAAGACGGGCGACTGACCCTGTGGCTGGCGACGCAGGCACCAGAGGCGGCCCGAACGGCGGCGGCCGAAGCGATCGGTATATCGCCCGATGATGTGACGCTTATCCAAATGCTGGCAGGGGGAAGCTTTGGCCGCAACCTTGATTCCCGCATCGCGGGGCAAGCGGCAATACTTGCCAAACATGCCGGGCGGCCAGTGCAGCTTGTCTGGTCGCGGCCGGAGGATTTCATTCGCGATATCGTCCGCCCGCCCGCGCATGCCCGTATGACGGCAGCCTTGGGCAAGGGCGGAGTGATTGCGGGAATGGCGATACGCATCGCAGTTCCCTCTTTTGCGCGTCAGCAGGTGCGTCGTTTGAAAGGGGACGGCACGGTCGAGGCTTGGAAGTCCGCTGCGGACGAGCATGATCCGCTCGCGATCGACGGCGCTTTTCCGCCCTATGCGATCCCCAATCTGAGTGTTGATCATTTCCCGGTTGATCTGCCGCTACCCACGGGCCTTTGGCGCGGCAATGCACATAGTTACACTGCTTTCTTCGTAGAAAGTTTTGTCAACGAGCTGGCAGCATCAGCAGGCATTGAGCCACTCTCCTACCGCATGCAGATGCTGGTGGGGCAGACGCGACTGGCGCGTTGCCTTACCGGCGTCGCGACCCTTGCGGGTTGGGATGGTGGCGCGGAAAACAGCGGTAAAGGGCTGGCATGCCATTCAATGTATGGCAGCCATATCGCGGTCATCGCGACTGCTCGCACCGGAGAGCAGGGTGTGCGTGTCGAGCGAATTTCGGCGGTTGTCGATTGCGGGCGGCTGATCAATCCCGAACTGGCTCGACAGCAGATCGAAGGCGGAATCATTTTCGGTCTGGCGCAGGCTTTGGGCGCTGCAACCGAATATGAAAATGGCTTGCCGATAGCTCGCCGCCTGCGCGACATCGATTTACCCCTGCTTTCGGATATTCCAGAAATCGACGTTGAATTCATTCGCAATGATGAGGAGCCCGGCGGGGTCAGCGAACTGGGTGTTCCCGCGGTTGCGCCTGCAATTGCAAATGCGCTGTTTTCGGCTGCCGGGGTTCGGCTAAGGGAATTGCCCTTATTGTCGCGCGGGCTGTGACCGGTAAGCGCAGCGCATGAATATTCCTGCCAACCATCCTCCCGTAAAGACACCGCGCATCGGCGTGTTGCTGGTCAATCTGGGTACGCCTGAAGCGCCGACCGCATCGGCGGTGCGTCGCTATTTGAAGCAGTTTCTTTCCGACCGCCGGGTGGTCGAAATCCCTTCTCTCATCTGGCAGCCGATTTTGCGCGGCATAATCCTGAACGTGCGGCCGCGAAAATCAGCGGCCAATTATGCCAAGGTCTGGATGCCGGATGGCTCCCCACTGGCTGTCTACACCAAGGCGCAAGCCGAGAGCCTGCAAGCGCGGTTAGGTGGCGAAGTCGATGTGCGCTTTGCCATGCGTTACGGCGAGCCGGCCATCGCCCGCCAGTTGGAGGCGATGAAGGCCGATGGCTCTAGTCGCATCCTGCTCGCGCCGCTCTATCCGCAATATTCGGGAGCAACGACCGCTACTGTGGTCGATGAGGCCTTTCGCACGCTGGCCGGAATGCGCTGGCAACCCGCACTGCGCACCTTGCCCGCCTACCATGATGACCCGGCCTATTTGTCGGCGTTGGCCGCAACGCTGAATGCGGAACTGGCAAAGCTTGATTTCGAACCCGACGCCATTGTCGCCAGCTTCCACGGCATGCCGGAGCGGACGTTGCATCTGGGCGATCCCTATCATTGCCAGTGCCAGAAAACAGCGCGCTTGCTTTCCGAAGCTGTGGGCAAGCCTTTGACCATCGCCTTCCAGTCACGCTTCGGTCGCGCCAAATGGCTTGAGCCGTCGACCGAAGACACAATCAAACGACTGGCGGCCGAGGGTAAAAAGAAGATCGCCATTTTCGCGCCTGGCTTTTCCGCCGATTGTCTCGAAACGCTCGAAGAACTGGCGATGCAGGGCAAGGAGCAATTCGAGGAAGCAGGCGGGGAGCATTATGCCTATCTGCCCTGCCTGAATGCCGGTGAGCCTGGCATGGATATGCTCGAAGCCCTCGTGCGGCGGGAACTTTCCGGCTGGCTGTGAATAGCGATGCACTGACGTTTACGGAAACTTGTTGCCCGCCCCAACTCTGGTTATGCCACTCATAAGACTAATAAACAGTCAGGAGTGGATTTTATGACGCGCATAGCGGTGGTTACCGGCGGAACACGCGGTATTGGTGAGGCAATCAGCCTGAAGCTGAAAGAAAAGGGACGCTTTGTCATCGCCAACTATGGCGGCAATGACGCAGCCGCCAAGGAGTTTTCCGACCGCACCGGGATTGCCGTCCGCAAATGGGATGTCGGCAATCATCAGGCTTGCCTAGATGCCTGTGCGGCTATCGAATCCGAATTCGGCCCGATCGATATCATGGTCAACAATGCGGGCATCACCCGCGATGCGACGATGGTCAAAATGACATTCGAGCAATGGGACGAGGTTATCCGCGTCGACCTGACCGGTTGCTTTAATATGGCGAAGGCTGTGTTCGCCGGAATGCGTGAGCGCAAATGGGGCCGTATCGTCAATGTCGGCTCGGTAAACGGGCAGGGCGGGCAGATTGGCCAGGTCAATTATGCTGCCGCCAAGTCAGGCATCCACGGCTTCACCAAGTCGCTGGCGATGGAAGGCGCGCGTTTTGGCGTCACCGCCAATGCCATCGCCCCAGGATATATTGCGACCGAAATGCTCGCGACGATACCTGACAATGTGATGGAAAAAATTGTCGCGCAGATCCCCATCGGACGCCTTGGCCAGGCCGATGAAATCGCCCGCGGTGTCGAATTTCTGACCAGCGACAATGCGGGCTTTATCACCGGATCGACGCTGTCGATCAACGGCGGGCAGCATATGTATTGATGATGGCTGACCGGTCGCCTTATCATCCGCCGGTCAAGCGCAGCGTCACCATATCAGGGCACCAGACTTCGATCAGCCTGGAGCCGCTGTTTTGGGATATGCTGAAGGCAGCTTCGGACGAGACCGGGCTGCCGGTCAATGCGCTCGTTGCAGCGATCGATAATGAGCGGCTCGCTTCGCCTACGCCCAGCGGTCTTGCTGGAGCGATACGGATCTGGCTCGTTGAACGATTGAGAGCGGGAGGCGCTACGTAAACAAATGCCGCCCTGCGGGAGGCAGGAGCGGCATCAGTTGCGACCCGAAACCATATATAACGTTATGGCTCGATAACTTCTGACAACAACACGGAGCGGCAAACGCAACCAGCAACTGCCGTTACCAGCCTCATCGCCATGTTCGGGGGGGACGCAGGCGATGTTTTCAAGTGCAGTTAAGGGAGGGATTCAGGGGCTGCACTTTGCTGGCACGGTGATTGCATCAACCACTCCGTACGGACAAAATTGCGCTATCGTAGAGAGTTTAACCATACGGCTTTATACCCATAGGGTAAAACCGCTGTCAGATGCCGGCCTCTACGGCAATCCGGACGGCATCGGCGGCATTGGATGTCGACAATTTTTTGAACAACAGCATGCGATGCATCTGCACGGTCTTTTCACTGAGGGTCAGCATATAGGCGATCTGCTTGGTTCGATAGCCTTGCGCCATCAGTTTCAGTATCTCGCGCTGACGCGGCGACAATGTGTCGACAAGGGCCGCTGCCTGCTGTTGGCGGATCGCGGTGATGCTGTCCTCGGTCTTGGCAATTTCAATCTGCGAACCAACGAAATATTCGATTTCTCCATCGGCATCGAACAATGGCGCGATCATCACGGCGTTGCGAAACTGGGTGCCGTCCTTTTTGTAATTTACCAACTCTGCGATTGTTGGTGTTCGCTGTTCGATAGCGACACGTAGCTTTTCCGTTTGCGCAGTTTCAGTTTTGGCCCCGCGCAGAAAACGGCAATTTCGGCCCACCACCTCATCTTCGTCATAGCCGGTCAGATCGAGAAAGGCCTGGTTGACGGCGATCAATGGGTTGTCGGTTTGCCGGGGGTCGCTGACCACGGTGGCGATCGGGCTGTGACGGATTGATTCCAGCACAGGATGCCGGTTGCCGGAAATGGACTTAACAGACTTCATCGAACAATCCCTCTGCAGGTAAATTGCCCGAAGTTCACATGCTTATCAAGTGGCTGCAAAATCCTTCAGTCCGCCCCGACCCGTTCAATGTCAGCGCCGACGAGGCTCAGCTTTTCCTCCAGCCGTTCATAACCGCGATCGAGGTGATAGATACGGCTGACCTCGGTCTGGCCTTCGGCGACCAGGCCTGCGATGATCAGGCTCATCGATGCGCGCAGGTCGGTTGCCATCACCGGTGCTCCGGTCAACTTGGGCACACCGTGCACGATAGCCGTCCGGCCCTTGGTTTCGATATGCGCGCCCATGCGGTTGAGTTCGGGGACGTGCATGTAACGGTTCTCGAAGATGGTTTCGGTCAGCACGCTGGCGCCATCGGCCATGCACAGCATCGCCATGAACTGCGCCTGCATGTCGGTGGCGAAACCAGGGTAAGGGGCTGTAGAGATGGTCAGGGGCTTCAACCGACCTTCTGCGGCTACACGTAAACCGCCCTTGATCGACTCAACGGTGACACCGCAGGCCCGCAGTGCATCGACCGTTGCCTGCATTTCGCTCTCATTAGCGCCGATGAGTTCAACCTCGCCGCCGGTGGTGGCAACCGCGCAGGCATAGCTGCCAGCCTCGATGCGATCGCCCATCACGCGATAGGTTGCGCCATGCAGACGATCCTTGCCGTGGATGGTCAGGTCCGAACTGCCTATGCCTTCGATTTCGGCACCCATGGCGACGAGGAGATTGCACAGATCGACAATTTCCGGCTCGCGCGCGGCGTTGTGGAGGACGCAGGTGCCCTTGGCGAGCACGGCTGCCATCAGGGCATTTTCGGTGGCGCCAACCGAGACTACAGGGAAGGTATAGCTGCCGCCGGGCAGGCCGCCTTTGGGCGCTGTTGCCTTCACATAGCCAGATGCCAGTTCGATCTCCGCACCAAAGGCTTCAAGCGCCTTTAGGTGAAGGTCGATCGGACGGTTGCCGATCGCGCAGCCGCCCGGTAGCGAAACGGTCGCTTCACCCATGCGGGCGAGCATGGGGCCGAGCACGAGGATCGAGGCGCGCATCTTGCGAACCAGTTCATAGGGTGCGACCGAAGAGGTGATGCGGGTTGCTTCCAGCGTCATCACGCGGCCGAAATCTTCGGGGCGGGAACCGGCGATCGTGGTCGAAATGCCGAACTGGTTCATCAGGTGCTGGAAGCCGTCAATATCGGCAAGGCGCGGCAGGTTGCGCAGAGTCAGCGGCTCATCGGTGAGCAGTGCGCAGGGAAGCAACGTCAATGCGCTGTTCTTTGCTCCTGAAATCGGAATTTTGCCTTTCAGCTTGTTGCCGCCGCGAATGATTATTTTGTCCATATGAAAGCGTTTAGCGTGAATTGCCATTCGCGCAATACACCCAATCCTCGTCATTCCCGCGAAGGCGGGAATCCATCACCCGCGGTTGAAATTTATTCGGCCGGTGATGGACCCCCGCCTTCGCGGGGGTGACGAAGTTAGAGCTGGGAACGCAGCGCCTCCGAGACCTGACCGAGCCGTTCCTTGCCCCAGAACATCTCGTCGCCAACAAAGAATGTTGGGACACCGAATGCGCCGCGTGCGGCTGCCTTTTCGGTGTTTGCCACCAGTTCGGCTTTTACTTCCGCGTCGTCCGCCTTGGCAAGCACTGCCGCACCATCCAGTTCGGCTTTATCGAGCACTTCTCTCACAACAGTGGGGTCGCCCATGTTCGCGCCTTCCTCCCACATTGCAGCCATAACAGCCTCAACATAGGGCATGAAGCATCCCAAATGCTGCGCAGCAACCGCACCACGCATCAGATGCAGCGAGTTGATAGGGAAATTGGGGTTCATTTTGAACGGAATAGCGTGCGCTTGCACGAAACGGTCAAATTCGAGCATTTCGTAATTTCGCTTCGCCGGGGTTTCTGCATAGCGGATCATGGGCGCCTGATTGTTAGTGATTTTGAAAAGTCCGCCCAGCAGGATCGGAACATAGGTGACAGTTGCGCCGGTCTCTTCGCAGAGTTCTGGAAGAACTTTGTGGGCAAGGAAGCTATTAGGGCCACCAAAATCGAACAGGAATTCAAAGCTTTTGCTCACCATGTCTCTCCCCAAGGGCGCAGGTCCAGCTCGTGGGTCCAGGCGCTACGATGCTGCTTATGCAGTGCAACATATTGCGCAGCAATGGCTTCCGGTGACAGCACCAAATCGTTTGCCTTGGCGTCGTCAAAATCGGGGCGCAAGCCGCGGATGAATTCGGTGTCGATACCGCCATCGATGATGCTGTGCGCGACATGGATATTCTGCGGCCCGAGTTCGCGCGCCATCGATTGGGCCAGCATGCGCAGCGCAGCTTTCGCGCCTGAGAAAGCCGAATAGCCCGAACCTCCCCGGATCGAGGCGGTCGCGCCGGTAAAGATAATCGTGCCACGTTGGCGCTGCACCATATGTTTTGCCACCTCGCGGCCCATCAGGAAACCAGCGAAGGTCGCCATCTCCCAGACCTTGCGATAGACCTGCGCGGTTGTTTCGGTGATGCCAAAACGCACATTGGCGCCGATGTTGAATATAGCGACCTCGATAGGCCCGATATCGCGTTCGATGCTTTCGACCAGGGCGATCATTGCATCCTCGTCGCGGGCATCCGCTGGATAGGCTTGCGCCTTATACCCCCCATCGCGGATCGATTGCGCCAGTTCCTCCAGCTTGTCGGCATGGCGCACACGGCGGTTGACGCAGGCGGTGTAGCCTTCGGCGGCAAAGGCTTTGGCGATGGCGCCGCCGGTTGCATCACCGGCACCGATAATCAGGGCTGCAGACATTTTCGAATCTCCTTGTGCAACATAGTAACTATGATAATCATAGTGACAAGCAGATATTGAAGAGACCCGATGATATGCCGCGCCGAACCGATCTATCAGACACTTTTTGCCCGGTTGGCCGTTCGGCGGAACTTGTCGGTGATCGCGCGGTGTTGCTGATACTGCGCGACCTGTTTTTCGGGGTACGTCGGTTTGAAGCCTTTCAGGCGAACACCGGCCTTGGTCCGCAGATTTTGGCGGACCGGCTCAAGCGGATGGAACGGGAGGGCGTAATCGAAAAACGGCCTTACCAGCAACGCCCCGTTCGCCACGAATATTGGCTCACCGAAAAAGGCAAGGCGTTGTTCGATGTGCTCTATGCCATGCGCAACTGGGCCGAACGCTGGGCCTATGCGCCCGAGGAAAATGGCGCGTTTGGGCGAGCTGTTCGCTATACGCACCGGAAATGTGGTGCAGACGTCGGGCTTTCTACCACTTGCCCGCAATGCGGCGAGACGTTGGGTTATGGTGAACTGAAAGGCGAGATGTCGCCTGCGTTGCTGGCCGAGAGGGAAGCGCGAGTGGCGCGCTAAGTCACGCCTTCTCCAGCGTGCATTGCAGCGGGTGCTGGTGCTTTTTGGCGAAGTCCATCACCTGGTTCACCTTGGTTTCGGCGACCTCATAGGTGAAGATACCGCACACGCCGACGCCCTTTTGATGAACATGCAGCATCACCCGCGTCGCTTGCTCGGTATCCATCTGGAAAAAAGCCTTAAGGACATGGACGACAAATTCCATCGGCGTGTAATCGTCGTTGAGCAGCAGGACTTTATACTGGCTGGGCTTCTTGGTCTTGGGCCGGGTGCGCGTGGCAAGCCCGACGCCCGGACCGCGTGTATCGTCCCGATCGCCGTCTGGTCCCGCTGTAACGCGAATATTTGAATTCCGGTCCAAAGCCATGTCCTGAAAATAGGGTAAGGTGGGGGCGTTCCGCAAGTGCTGTTAATGGTAAATCGCGCACAAAGAAAAAGCCGCCCTTCCGGTTGGGAAGGACGGCTCTTTCAAAATGCGCCGGTTTGTCTGGTTTCCTGCCTCCAGGGAGGAGAGGAGAGAGGGGGCAGGTGCTCTAACGCCCCGACGCAATCTTTCAGGAAGGCTTATGCAGCCTTCTTGAAAAAGTCGGCAGCGACCGCGAAACGGTTCGAGATCGGCTGGAACATGTCGTTTGCAAGCTTGACGAGCGCTTCGGTGTTCTTCGAACCCTGCGCAACCGCAGTGTCAAAGCCTTTGCGCATCCATTCGCCCTGCAGCTTTACGAAGTCGGTCGGGTTCTTCACGCCGGTGACTTCCTTGACGGCTGCCTGAGCTTCTTCGAAGTTCTTCTTGGCATATTCGAGGTTGGTCTTGCCCAGATCCTGTGCGCCCTTGGCGACGATCTTGCCGGCTTCAACCAGCGCTTCGAGGTTGGCTTTGTTGAACTCAGTTGCTTCGGCAGCGAGCTTCTTGCCCTTTTCAGCAGCTTCGGTTGCCTTTTCGCGAACGTCGGCGAAAAAGTCTGCAGCCTTGGCCTGTGCTTCCTTGGCGGTCTTTTCTACGGTGTCAGTCATTTTCTTGACTCCTTCAGAGAGGGGTTTGTCATCCACAGAGACAATGCTCGTCACCAACTGCTCAGCCTTTTCAGGCTTGGCTTCGGCTGCAGTGACAACCGGCTTTGCGGGCGCAACCTTGGGTGCCGCAGTCTTGCGGGCCTTGGTTGCGGTCGTTTCAGCTTTGCTTGCCATTTTCATGCACCATTTCTGTTTTGTTGCAGTGCACAATAATGATTTAGGGGATGGGAGTCAATAAAAATGGTGCAGTGCACAAAAAATAAAATCCGCCTTTTACAGCGGATTGTTTGAAAAGCTGTCCCCGGGGATGGTCCCGGGGACAGTATAGGCGATGCGTGCTTTATGCGGCTTCGTCGATAACAAGCCGTTCAAACCGGTCATAGTGATAATCTGCAGAACCAAATTGGCCTTCGATGAGCGTCGCGCGCTTGAAGTAATGGCCGATCGCCAGTTCCTGCGTGATGCCGATGCCGCCATGCGTCTGGATCGCGTTCTGGCCGACAAATTTGGCGCCGCGCGAAACCTTCGCCTTGCACTGCGATACGGCGGCCATGCGCTCGTGCGCAGGTTTGTCGAGATGCAGCGTGGCATAGGTCGTCATTGACTTGGCCTGCTCGACTTCCATGAACATGTCGACCATGCGGTGCTGCAGCACCTGAAAGCGGGCAATGGGCTGGCCGAACTGCTGACGCTGCTTCGAATAGTCGAGCGTGCCTTCGTGCAGTTTGGCCATCACGCCGGTGGCTTCGGCACATACGGCAACGGTTGCCTCGTCGACCACACGGTCGATGAGGTCCATCCCGCCAGCAAGCAGAGCGTCGCCCGGAATGGCGACATTTTCGAAATAGACTTCTGAAGCGCGGTTGCCGTCGACGGTCGGATAGTCGCGGCGGGTGATGCCGGGCAGGTTGGCGTCGATCAGGAACAGCTCAACGCCGTTGCGTTCGCGGGTCGAGCCGCCTGTGCGTGCAGTGACGAGCAGATGCGTTGCCCAGGGTGCGCAGTAAACAACGCCCTTATGGCCGTTTAGGATATAGCCGCTGCCATCGGCCTTCGCCGTAGTGCGGATATTGGCGAGGTCATAACGACCCTGCGGCTCGGCATAGGCGAAGGCGATGATGGTTTCGCCTGAGATGATGCCGGGGATATGGGCTGCCGCCTGAGCACCGCCGACAGCTTTCAGCGCGCCGCCGCCAATGACGACGGTCTGCAGATAAGGCTCGATCGCGATGACCTTGCCGAATTCTTCCATCAGCAACGCGTTTTCCAGAGCGCCGCCGCCAAGGCCGCCATGCTCTTCGTCAAAGGCTGCGCCCAGCAGGCCCAGTTCGTTGGCAAGCGCATTCCAGATGCCCGGATCACGGCCCGCATCGGTCGCGATCATCTTCTGGCGGGTGTCGAAATCATAAGTATCGGCCAGAAAGCGCGCGAGCGTGTCGCGGATCATCCCCTGGGTTTCGTTATAGGTAAAATCCATTTTCAAACTCTCCTCATCGTTTTCCCCTCCCGCTTGCGGGAGGGGTTAGGGGAGGGGGCGTGCATGGCGAGCCATGGGACCTATCAGGCCCTCCCCCGGCCCCTCCCGCAAGCGGGAGGGGAGAATTGCGATCAAAGACCCAGAACCATCTTGGCGATGATGTTATGCTGGATCTCGTTGGATCCGCCATAAATGGTGGTCTTGCGCATGTTGAAATAGCTCGGCGCGGTGCGGTGTGCATAGTCCGGGCCGATCGGGTGCTCGTTGTCACCCTCGCCAAAGCCGCGGAAGTAAGGCGCGCCATAATGGCCGACCGCTTCCAGTGCGAGTTCGGTTATGCGCTGCTGGATTTCCGAGCCCTTGATCTTGAGCAGGCTCGATTCCGGTCCCGGGCCGCGGCCAGCCGCTTCACCGGCAAGGCTGCGCAGCTCGGTGAATTCGAGTGCGGTCAGATCGGTCTGCAGTTCGGCCACCTTGCGCTTGAAGAAGGGGTTGGCGAGCAGCGGACGGTCGCCATCTTGTTCGGAACGGGCGATGTCCTTGATACGTTCGATGCCGCGCTTAGAAGCTGCAACGCCGGCGATGCCGGTGCGTTCGTGCGCGAGCAGGAACTTGGCGCAGGTCCAGCCTTTATTTTCTTCATAAACGCGGTTTTCAACCGGCACGCGGACGTCTTCGAGCCAGACTTCGTTCACCTCATGCTCACCGCCCAAGGTGATGATCGGGCGCACGGTGATGCCCGGCGTCTTCATGTCGACCAGAAGGAAGCTGATGCCTTCCTGCTGCTTGGCATCGGAATCGGTGCGGACGAGGAAGAAGCCCCAATCGGCATGCTGCGCCATCGTCGTCCAGGTCTTCTGGCCGTTGACGACATAATGATCGCCATCCTGCACCGCCTTTGTACGGAGCGAGGCAAGGTCGGAACCGGAACCCGGCTCCGAATAACCCTGGCACCACCAATCCTCACCCGAAAGAATGCGGGGAAGGAATTTGGCTTTTTGCTCGGGCGTGCCGAAGGTGTAAATGACCGGGCCAACCATCGAAAGGCCGAAGGGCATCAAACGGATGCAATCGGCGCGGGCGGTTTCTTCCGACCAGATATAGCGCTGCGTCGGCGTCCAGCCAGTACCGCCATATTCAACCGGCCATGCGGGGGCGACCCAGCCCTTTTTGTGCAAAATGCGGTGCCAGGCGAGGAAATCCTCCTTGCCCAGCTCGTCGCCTTCGTCTTGCTTGCCGCGCAGTTCCTGCGGGTAGTTTTCAGCGATAAATGCCCGCACTTCGTCACGGAAGGCGAGGTCTTCGGCAGTGAATTCCATATCCATGGCAGCTCTCCTCTATTGCGGCAATGTAGCGCGCACGTCCTCGCAAGGCGAGCCGACTCGCACCAAATCCGTCTAGCATCGAAATTACCGGACGTTTACGTAAACGTCAATTGACCTGCCTCTATTTTACCAACATGATGGCGTCAGGGATTTTGCCTTGAGGAGAGGGCATTTATGGAGGAATGGCGGCGCGGTTGGCGCACCGTTTTGGGCGCGGCGCTGGCGGCAGCGACTGGCGTCAACCTGCTCTATTTTGTTTTCAGCCTGTTCATTCCGCATCTGCAAAAAGAAACCGGCTGGACGCTCGGCCAGTTCTCCCAACTGCAGGCCATTGTCGGCATAGGTTCGCTGGCCGCCCCGCTCGCAGGCTGGGCGATGGATCGTTATGGTCTGCGAAAGGTCTGGGCGATCGGTATGGTTGCGATCGCGATGCTGTATCTTGTTGTCGGCTTCTCACCTGTCATCCCCACCTTGTTTGGAGTGATGGTCTTCATGACCGGGCTGATCGGCGTCGCGACCAGCTCGATATCCTATACAAAGGCCGTCAATGGCTGGTTCTCGTCTCAACGCGGACTTGCGCTGGCCTGTTCGGCCATAGGCATTTCGCTAGTGGCGATCTTTATGCCGCCCGTGCTCGAAAGGCTGATTGCACTGGAAGGATGGCGCGCCGGCTATTTCATGCTCGCGGCGCTGGCCTTGTTCATTGGCTTGCCCTCAATCCTCTTTCTTGTCGCCGATATTCCGGTGCGGGTTCCGGATGACGAGGAAATCAGGCGACTTTCGGATGAAGGCCCCGATCCTTTTTACCGAAGTGCTGCATTTTGGCTGATAGCGGTCAGTTATGTCGGCATAAATATCCCTGCCTCTGGGATGCTCAGTCAGATGGTGCCGATGATGCTGGAGGAGGGGCTGACATCGGCACAGGCCGCACTCGGGATTTCGGCCTATGCCGCAGGGCAATTTTTCGGAAGGCTCGCTTGTGGCTGGATGCTTGATCGCGCACACCCGCAACGCACTGCCTTTTTCTTCACGCTGATTCCGGCAATTGGCTGCGTGCTCTTATGGCAAACGCAGAACTATTATGCCGCTGCACTATTTGCTGTTGCCGCTATCGGCGTGCAACAAGGTGCGGAGATCGACTTGCTCGCCTATTTTGTTGCCCGCCGTTTCGGGCTTGATCGCTACGGGTCGATATATGGCTGGATCCAGGTTGCGGGCTGGATGGGCACGTTGTGCGGCGTGCTCTTGTTTGGCAAAATCCATGACTGGACGGGCAGCTATTCGCTGTTTCAGGCAGGGGCGATCTTTTCCTATGTTATCGCCGCAGTGTCATTCCTGTTCGTGAAGCTGAACCCTCAACGGGTTTTCACGTAACTTCCCGGCGCTTCCTCAATTGCCTTCAACTTGCCCTTACCGGGCTGCCTTGGGCCTTTGGCAGCGACCTGTTTCGGCGACTGGGTCGATAGCCAATTCAACCAATCGGGCCACCAGCTGCCCTTGGTTTCGGTCGCGCCTTCGATATATTCGTCGAGGCTGGAAACTTTGGGGTCTTCATTGAGCCAATATTGATATTTGCCTTGGGCTGGCGGGTTGACGACGCCCGCGATATGCCCGCTGCCTGCAAGTACGAAACGTACCGGCCCTTTGAAATGGTCGCGGATTTTCCAGACGCTGCCGACAGGGGCGATATGGTCCTCGCGGCCGGCCTGCACATAGGTCGGCGTTGTGACTTTGCGCAGATCGATGGGCGTTCCCAACGCCGACAGCGCACCGGGTTCGACCAGCTTGTTGTCACGATACAGATCGCACAAATAGTCTTTGTGCCATTTGGCGGGCAGGTTGGTAACGTCGCCATTCCAGTGCAGCAGGTCGAATGCGGGATATTCCTCGCCAAGAAGGTAATGCTTGTTGATCGTTGACCAGATGAGGTCATTGCCGCGCAACAGATTGAAGGTGAGCGCCAGATAACGCCCATCGAGAAAGCCCTGTTGCGACGCTAGCGATTCGATCATCTTCAACTGGTGCTCATCGATGAAGTTGAGCAGTTCGCCGCCGCGGGTGAAATCGACCTGCGCGGTGAAGAAGGTTGCGCTTTTGACCTTATCCGCCTCGCCGCGCGCTGCAAGGATTGCCAGCGTCGCGGCCAAGGTCGTGCCTGCCACACAATAGCCAATGGCGTGCACGCTATCGACGCCCAATGCATCGCGAATGGTGTCAATCGCATCGATCTGCGCCGCGATATAATCGTCCCAGATCACATCGCGCATTGAGGCATCGGCCGATTTCCACGATACTACGAATACGGTGATACCTTGGTCGACGCACCATTTGATGAAGCTTTTCTCAGCCGTCAGGTCGAGAATGTAGAAACGGTTGATCCAGGGCGGGAAGATAACGAGCGGGGTTTCGAACACCTTCTCGGTCGTCGGCGTATATTGCAGCAGTTGGTATAGCGGAGTCTGGTGCACCACCTTGCCGGGTGTGCAGGCGATATTTTCGCCCAGCCGGAACGCCTGCGGATCGGTGTGAGTCAACTGCCCGCGCTGCATGTCTGCGAGCAGGTGGCTGACGCCGGTCATCAGGCTTTGGCCTTTGGTCTCGATTGCTTTTTCGAGCGCGACCGGATTGGTGAGCGGCGAATTGGCGGGGCTCATAGCCTCGACCACGGTGCGCACGGCAAATTCGAGCTTTGCTTTGTCGGCTTTTGACAGATGCTCCATTTCGTGCGCCGCGCCGATCATATAATCCGACATCAGCTGATAGCCCTGCCGCATCAGATCAAACACCGGATGCTCCCATTGGGGTGCGGCGAAGCGGCGATCTTTCGGATTGACCTTGTCATGGCCGGCCTTTGCCAACGGTGCCAACACCTCACCCCAGGCATCGAGTGCATGTTTGTAGGCAGTCAGCGGATCGGCAGCACCAGCCCCGAAAGTTTCGGCCATTTTGGCGAGCTGTTCAGGGTCCATCAGGGGCGGCATGTTGGGTGAATCGGCCATGTCTGTTGCATAACCCAAGCGGCCGCATTGTCTAAGCTTCTATTTGTTGTGCGGCGCAACATAGACATTGCAGCAAAATGCGCCTATGGAGGGGTTTGAAAACTGGAACCCCAATGACAATTGAAAAACTTCCCGCGCTTCTTGGTGAAGCGCTTACCGCGCGTGGCTATACCACGCTGACCCCTGTGCAATCCGCTGTTATCGCCGAAGAGGCCGTCGGTCGTGACCTTGTTGTTTCGGCGCAAACCGGCTCCGGCAAGACCGTTGCTTTCGGTCTCGCCATGGCGCCAGAGATTCTCGACGGCGGGCTGGTCAGCCTCGCGCGTGATCCCGCCGCCCTGATTATCGCGCCGACCCGCGAACTGGCTTTGCAGGTCAGCCGCGAATTGATGTGGCTTTATGGCAAGGCCGGCGTGCGCATCGCCACCTGCGTTGGCGGGATGGATGCCTCGAAAGAACGCCGCAACCTCCAGACCGGGCCGCAAATCGTGGTCGGCACGCCGGGGCGTTTGCGCGACCATCTGGAACGCGGAGCACTGAACCTGTCGGCGCTAAAAGTCGCGGTGCTCGATGAGGCCGACGAGATGCTCGACATGGGTTTCCGCGAAGAGCTGGAGGATATCCTCAACGCCACGCCCGAGGGCCGTCGCACGCTGCTGTTCTCGGCAACAATGCCCAAACCGATTGTAGCGCTTGCCAAACGTTATCAGCATGATGCCTTGCGTATTTCGACCGTCGGCGAAGATCGCGGCCATGGCGATATCAGCTATCAGGTCGTAACGGTCGCGCCGCCCGACATTGAAAACGCCGTGGTGAATCTGCTGCGTCTGCATGAAGCCGATACCGCGATCCTGTTCTGCGCGACGCGGGAAAGCGTGCGGCATCTCTATTCGAAACTGACCAATCGTGGCTTCAACGCGGTGGCACTGTCGGGCGAGCATAGCCAGAGCGAGCGCAATCAGGCGCTGCAAGCACTGCGCGACCGCCGGGCCCGCGTCTGCGTCGCCACCGACGTTGCCGCGCGCGGGATCGATTTGCCCAACCTTTCGCTCGTCATCCATGTCGAGCTGCCGCGCGATGCCGAAGGTTTGCAGCACCGTTCGGGCCGCACCGGCCGGGCGGGCAAGAAGGGTACCGCGGTACTGGTCGTGCCCTATCAGCGGCGCAAGCGCGTCGAATCGATGCTGCGCGGCGCGCGGATCGAGGCTGAATGGATCAAGGTTCCGACCGCCGACGATATCCGTGCCAAAGACCATGAACGCTTGCTCGAAATGCTGCTGACCCCGGTCGAAGCCGAAGAGGAAGATCGTGCATTGGGTGCCCGTCTGCTCGAGACGATGAGCGCGGAAGATGTGGCGGCAGCTCTTGTTCGCGCCCACCGTGCTAAAATGCCCGCACCCGAAGAGTTGCTCGACAATGGCAGCGGTGAGCGGATGCCGGACAATCGCCGTGCAGGCTTTGACGATTCGGTCTGGTTCAAACTGAACATCGGTCGCCGCAACAATGCCGATCCCAAATGGCTCTTGCCGCTGCTTTGCCGCAGGGGCGGGGTGACCAAAAATGATATCGGCGCGATCCGCATCGCAGCCGATGAAACCTATGTCGGCATTTCGGCTGCAGCTGCACGCCATTTTGCCAAGGCTGTGGCGCAACGCGGACATGATGAAGACAATGATGTCGAAATCATCGAGGCCGAAGGTCCACCGCGCCTGGCCGCACGCGAAAACAAGCGCAAGGGCAGGGCGAACGAGTCCACGCCGCGCCACAGCCCCCGGCCTTTCCGCAAAGCCGGGCCTGCGCCGTCCAAACATGGCGTGAAGCACAAGACCAAGGGCAACCGGCCGCGCTGAAAATAGACCGAGCAAATTTGAACTAACACTCGTCACCCCCGCGGAGGCGGGGGTCCATCACCTGAGGTGTAAATTTCGACGGTAGGAGATGGATTGACCAGACGGTCACTTCGTTCCCCGCCTTCGCGGGAATGACGATTGTGTTGACACTATGTTTTTGAACATACCATTATTTTCTGTTTTGCTGGAAATGCGGCAAAACATCGCGCATGAGGGCGGCTCTCTGGTCCAATTTGTAACAAGGAGCCTCTGGAGTCCGATGTCCGAAGAATTCTACCGCATGAAGCGCCTGCCGCCCTATGTCATCGCTGAAGTCAATGCGATGCGAGCGGCCGCCCGTGCGGCGGGTGAGGACATTATTGACCTCGGCATGGGCAATCCTGACCTGCCGCCGCCCCAGCATGTCATCGACAAGCTGGTCGAAGTTGCGCAGAAACCCGATGCCCATGGCTATTCGGCATCAAAGGGCATTCCGGGCCTCCGCCGCGCGCAGGCGAACTATTATGGCCGCCGTTTTGGCGTCGATGTCGATCCCGAAACCGAAGTTGTCGTGACAATGGGGTCCAAGGAAGGGCTCGCCAGCCTTGCCACCGCAATCACCGCACCGGGCGATGTCGTGCTCGCACCCAATCCGAGCTATCCGATCCATACCTTTGGATTCATTATCGCCGGAGCAACGATCCGCAGTGTTCCGACGACACCGGACGAAAATTATTTCCGCGCGCTCGACCGTGCCATGGCCTTCACCGTGCCGCGTCCGTCGATCTTGGTGGTCAACTATCCGTCGAATCCGACCGCCGAAACGGTCGACCTCGCATTCTACGAAAGACTGGTCGCCTGGGCGAAGGAAAACAAGGTCTGGATCCTGTCCGACCTAGCCTATTCCGAGCTCTATTTTGACGGAAACCCGACAGTTTCGATCCTGCAGGTCAAGGGCGCGAAGGACGTTGCTATTGAATTCACCTCGCTGTCGAAAACCTATTCGATGGCCGGTTGGCGCATCGGCTTTGCCGTGGGCAACAAGCAGCTGATCGCGGCGATGACGCGGGTGAAAAGCTATCTCGATTATGGTGCCTTCACCCCGATCCAGGCAGCGGCCTGCGCGGCGCTCAACGGCCCGCAGGATATCGTCGAGAAGAACCGCGAACTGTATCACAAGCGCCGCGACGTTCTGGTCGAGGCCTTTGGCCGTGCTGGGTGGGATATCCCCGCACCGCGCGCGTCAATGTTCGCGTGGGCCCCGTTGCCGCCAGCGCTTGCCCATCTCGGCAGCCTTGAATTTTCAAAGCAACTGCTGACCGAGGCCAAGGTCGCGGTCGCCCCGGGCGTTGGCTATGGCGAAGATGGCGAAGGCTTTGTCCGCATTGCGATGGTCGAAAATGAGCATCGGCTGAGGCAGGCCGCGCGCAACATCAAACGCTATCTGCAGTCGATGGGCGTGAATACACCGACGCAGGCGAAGGCGATTTAGGGCGAGTTAAACTGTCTTAACGCGACAGGTTTTCCGACGTTGGTTCATCCATTCATAGGTGGTGAAACCCGCTACAGATTGTCCGTCTCCCTTGCCCTACACAGAGCTCGGCTATGGGCAGCGAGGTCACTGAACATCGCCCACTGCAAGCTTGTCAAGATTCTGGAGATTAAGGCGGTAATATCCCAGCAGGTGTGCATGTTGCTCCTGCCAGCCTTTTTCCTCATTCTGCGTCATTGCATCCACGGCAATTGCCCGTTCGGCGATTTGTCGAAATCGAACCGGGTTTTCCGCAGGATTGACGAGCGTTGAGATCTCAGCAAGCAGCCGCCAAGCCGTTTCGTAATTCCTCCACCCATTTTCTTTCGATTTAGACTGTGCAAAATGCCGGTCAACTACTGCCATTTTGAGATTGATAACCCTCTCGTTATCGCCGGTAAGATAATTTCGTTGCCCGCTATTATAGATCATGTCCTTTTGGTGAAGAATAACATAATCTTCCCAATTCCACTTGCCGATTTCACGTTGGCCTTTGTCGGTCAGTATCGCCAGCATGGCATCCGCATATCCATAGGCCATAGCCTTAGGAACGAATGCATCATCATCTTTGCACGCCTTTGCGATTTCCCGTTCCCAATCGTTGCGGATACGCTCCTCATAAAGGTCACAAAAATCGTCACCGCCGCTGAAGGCTTCCTTTGGGGCATTGGCATAAGCTGGTTGATGCCGCCTTTTTAGCACCTCACCAGCGCGGTCATACATTTCGGTACTAGGGGTTAGTTGCGCCTCAAGCACAGCCAGTCGCAGTTCGATTTCCATCGACGTTAGATCTCGACTAGAACTGTCCTGCACATACTCCAAAGCCCGTGAAACAAATGGATCAATATTTGGGTTGCCGCCATCGCGGGATGGCAACAGCCTTCTTTCAATCGCTTCATATTGCGTGAAAACGTCGCGGGCTTGCGCGGCAAGTCGTTTCGATCTGAATATCTCGGCGGCGCTTAGGTATAGGTTTATGCGGTTCAACAGGTCTGAATTCAGCGAATCTTTAATACGACTCAGTTTGGCAACCGACGGAGTGTTCGCTATAAATGATTGGAGCTTTTCAGGTTCGGAAACATCCAAACGCGAAGCTTCTCGTTTGTCTTCGACCTGCAGTTCCTTATTCAATTCACCCAATGCGTTCGTAAAGTCACGGTCCAATTGGGCGGATATTGTTTCAGACGTTCCGTTACGTTTTTCGATAAATCTAAGCGCCTGCTGGACCGTGTTTTCATCACCGTAACGCAAATGCCATCTGATCAGATAGTTGGCGTCGACATGCCCACCGCACGCACCGCCTTTTTTCGTCACGTAGCTTTTGGGAACCGGGATTTCTCTTATCCGCCTTATTTCATCTGGCGATCCATTCCACCCGTATGCGATCAATATGCAGATTTGGCCTTCTTCGTCGGGCAGACTCTGGATCTTTGCATCTGCAGAAGTCGGCACATTGCTGGCGATCAGCAACAATGACAGTGCGCTGCTCAACTTCATGTTCGAACGCCCCTTTTTTATCGGCCGCGAGTTAGTTTATCTGGTTTGCATTCCTAACATATCGCTAAACAGGGTTGTATCAGTTTTGGATTGAACGCGTAGTACGAGGAAAACGGCTGTGTCCGCTTTGTGTGATCCGATTGGTAAAATCAGGCAGCCCACCACCCTAACATAGTTGCCCCACCAGAAACCCCTGTCCTACACTAAACCTTTTGTGTTCCAATCCACCCCATGGAACATATCGACTCAAACCCACCCTCCCACATCCAAACCTTCTCCCCCGTGCCCACCCGCCTGCGCCACGATGGCTGGACGCCGAAAAAGCAGGTGGCATTTATCGAGGCACTGGCCTCTTCCGGTTGTGTTGATGAGGCTTGCCGCCGCGTCGGGCGGTCGCGGCAGTCGGCTTATGATTTGCGGATGCGGCCAGAGGCGGGGCCGTTTCGGGAGGCTTGGGAGGCTGCACTCGAACATGGCGTAAAGCGTATGGCCGACGCTGCATTTTCGCGCGCGATCCACGGCGTTGCCATCCCTATTTATTATAAGGGCGAGCAGGTCGGCGAACGCCGCCATTATGACGAACGGCTGACGATGTTCATGCTGCGCTATTATGATCCGCTGCGCTTTGGCAAATGGCTCGACCGGCAACGGTTTGAACGTGCCGAGGATGGCGCGGCACGATTGCTGGCGATGCGGATCAATCTGTTGCTTGAGGCGGCTTATGACTGGCTGTTTCGCAAGATCGATGTGCGCCGGATGCTGCGGCAGCAGGAGAGGGAGGGGTGATCGGGGGTGAAGCACTTGCCCGATATTCAAACCCGTCACCCCGCACTTGATGCGGGGTTCGGCTTTTTGCGGGCTGTTGTGACGAACAGCAGCCAAGCCCCGTGTCAAGCACGGGGCGACGGGGATGGTAGGGAGCGTGTGAAGCGGACGTCGGTTGAAACAATCTTGCGCGGCATAGTGTCAGCTTTGTCAACTTCCGCGCCATCGGCATCGCATCGCTATCCACTGCTTGCGCAACCCGTTTCAATTTGCCATCGAAATTGCATGGCAAAGAAAGATTTCGCATTCCGCTATCCCCTCCGCGTCCGCTGGGCAGAGACCGACGCACAGGGCGTCGTCTTCAACGCACGCTATCTCGATTATGCCGATGTCGCGGTGACCGAATATTGGCGGGCCTGCGGGCTGCGGCTGGTGAATCCGGACGAACCGCTCGAGTTTCACGTCAAAAAGGCCACGGTGTTGTGGAACGCACCCATCTTCCCTGACGAGATGATCGAGGTGATGTGTCGCACCACCAAGATGGGGCGTAGTAGCATCACCAAAATCGTCGAAATCCACGGCGCGACCGAGGATGGTTCGGACGATCTGCGTGCCGAGGTAGAACTGGTTAGCGTGTTCGTCGATCTGGAAAGCCATCGGCCGATGGCGTTCCCTGAATGGATTCGGGACGTGTTCCTGAAATTCGATGCCAAGGCGGAAAATGCACCCTTGCTTGAGGAGGTTCCGGCTGAATGAGCGCGCGCGTCGAGTTTTTCTACGACCTTTCCAGCCCCTGGACTTATCTGGCCTTCACCAATTTGTGGCCGATGCTCGAGCGGACCGGCGAACAGTCGGTGCTGCGTCCGATCCTCGTCGGCGGAGTGTTCAATGCCGTGAACCAGTCAGTCTATGCCGCGCGCGAAATGACCGACAATCGCAAGCTCAAGCATAGTTGGAAGGTGCTCAACGACTGGGCCGCGCTAGCGGGGGTCGAGATGAATTTTCCGTCCAAATGGCATCCGGCGAAGAGCGTGAATGCCATGCGCTTTGCCTGTGCGCTTGAAGGTGATCAGGATGCGCTGCGCCGCTTTTCCAAGGCGGCGTTTGAAAGCTATTTTGGCGCCCAGGAAAATCTGGACGATGCCGATGTGTTGGCTTCGGTTGCTGACAGCATTGGCCTTGATGGCGCGGCGCTCAAGGTGGCTGCCCAAAGCGAAGACGTGAAAGCACGTCTGCGCGCCAACACCGAAGAGGTGATTTCGCGCGGCGGCTATGGATCGCCCTCGATCTTTGTCGATGGCACCGACATGTATTTTGGCAATGATCAGCTGCCTTTGGTTGAGGCAGCTCTACGGAGAGGAACGCCATGAACGACCGCATTTCAATCACGATGCTGGAAGACGGCATCGCCGATGTTCGCATGACCCGGGTCGACAAGATGAACGCGCTCGACGGCGTGCAATGGAACGCGTTGGTCGAGGCGATCGACCAGTTGAAAGCTACCCCCGGCCTGCGCGTCGTTGTGTTGTCGGGCGAGGGCAGGGCATTCTGTGCCGGCCTTGATCTGGCCAGCCTGCAAAGCGAACGTGATCCGGGCGCGAGCAGCGCCGGCGGTTCGCTCGCCGATCGCACCAAGGGCATTTCGAACAATGCGCAATATGCTGCCTATGGCTGGCGTGAGTTGCCGGTGCCGGTGATTGCGGCTGTGCATGGCGTTGCCTTTGGCGCGGGCAGCCAGATTATGGCGGGTGCCGATATCCGCATAGTCCATCCCGACACGCGCATCGCGATCATGGAAATGAAATGGGGCCTCGTACCCGATGTCGGTGGCATGCCGTTGTGGCGCACGCAGGTCGCTGACGATGTGTTGCGCGAAATGATTTACACCAACCGCGAATTCAACGGTGTCGAGGCCAAGGAAATGGGTTTTGCCACCCATGTTTCCGATGATCCGCATGCCAAGGCGATGGAACTTGCCCGGGTGATTGCAAACAAGAACCCGCATGCCATTCGCGGTGCCAAGCGTATGTGTAATGCGTTGGCGACATCAAGCGATGCAGAGTTGCTTCAGATGGAAAGCGACGAGCAGTTGAAGGTCATCCGCACGCCGAACCAGATGGAGGCGGTGATGTCTGAAATGCAAAAGCGGAAACCGAATTTCGCGGATTAATGCCAATTGAATCGTCATCCCGAACTTGTTTCGGGATAACACGCGGCGGTGTTTGTTATCCTGAAACAAGTTCAGGATGACGAGCATTAAGAACGAGCCGCTAGTCGACCGCTTTGGCCATCATTTCTTTAAGCTCTGCAACCAGTTCGGCACGCAGCGGCTTGGCTTCGTTATCGGTGCGGCAGACGATCACGCTGTCGCAAGTGCCGATGCATTGGCCGTTCTGGAACATCGCCTGCACAATAGCCCAGCTTGAATTGCCGATGCGACCTACGCCAGAGCCGATGGTCACGGGCGCAGGGAAATTGCCTTCGCGCAGATAATTGATTTCGACCGATGCAACCATCGTGCGTTCATTATCCGGGCGATCTGCCCACGGCCGTGCCTTATGGTGTAACTGGACTCGGGCATTCTCGAACAGCGACGCGAAGGCGACATTGTTGAGATGCCCGTTGATGTCCATGTCCTGAAAGCGCGTGTCGCTTTCAAGGATGATGGGGTAGGCGGCCAGGTTCAGCCGCCACCCTTCGGGTTTTGCCATTAGAGCTTGCGCCCGATCAGTTCCTTCATGATCTCGCTGGTGCCGCCGAAGATACGGGTCACGCGCGCGCCACGGAACTGCTTGGCGATCGGATATTCGTTCATGAAGCCCGCACCGCCATGAAGCTGGAGGCACTTGTCGACGACGTCACCCTGCAACTCGGTGTGCCACAGCTTAGCCGCAGACGCTTCCTCGGGGGTCAGCTCTTTCTTGATATGGCGGGCTAGTGCCCAGTCGATATGTGCCCAACCCACCTGCAGCTTGGTCTTGAGGTCAGCAAGGACGAAACGGGTGTTCTGGAAATCGAGGATCGGCTTGCCGAATGCCTTGCGCTCGCGGACGAATTCGACCGTCTGGTCAAAACTGCGCTGGGCTGCGGTCTGTGCGCCGATGGCAATCGAAAGCCGTTCCTGCGGCAATTCGCTCATCAGATAGATGAAGCCCATGCCTTCCTGTCCAAGGCAGTTCGTTATTGGTACGCGGACATCTTCGAAAAACAGCTCAGACGTGTCGGCGGCATCGAGGCCGACCTTGTCGAGATTGCGGCCGCGCTTGAAGCCTTCACGATCCGCCTCGACGAGGACGATCGACACGCCCTTATAGGCCGGGTTCGCATCCGGATCGGTCTTGCAGCAGACAAGGATCAGGTCGGCATTCTGGCCGTTGGTGATATAGGTCTTTGCACCGTTGATGACATAGTGGTTGCCATCCTTCTTTGCCGTGGTGCGCATGCCCTGAAGGTCGGAGCCGGTGCCCGGCTCGGTCATGGCGATGGCGGTGATGACCTCACCCGAAACCATCTTGGGCAGCCACTGCTTCTTCTGCTCTTCAGAGCCATATTGGATGATGTAGTTCGCAACGATGTCGGTCTGCAGCGAGAAGCCGGTGGCGACATCGGTGTTGTAGCCGAATTCTTCATTGATGATGGCGTTGTAACCAAAGTCGAGGCCAAGGCCGCCAAATTCTTCCGGCACTGTCGGGCAAAGCAGGCCGAGTTCGCCTGCCTTGGGCCAAACGTCACGCGGGACGAGGCCTTCGGCATCCCATTTGTCGGCGTTGGGCTCGATCTCTTTGGCAACAAACTGGCGGACCGTCGAGCGGAAGGCTTCATGGTCTTCGTTATAGGCGGTGCGGTGCAATGCATCGAGCGACATGGCGCGAGTCTCCTAAGGCTGTTCTGGCCGCCAGAAACAGCAAGTTTACGCTAACGTCAAGCGGGAATTTAACCGTATGATTAAACTGGCTCGCCAGCCTGTTGTGCGCGCATTACCAAGGTACGCTCGGCGGTTGGTACCAAGCGATAGGCTGCTACCAGTAAAGCCAGCGCAATCGGCGCAACGCCAATCAGCGACAATATGCCAAAGCGCAGGTCGCCGACGAGCTTGCCATCAACCATAGTGCCCGCGAGGTCGGAAATCTGTCCGACCATATAGGGGCCAAAGGATAGACCGACCAAAGTCGTGCCGAGGAAGAACGCCGCAGTTGCCGTCCCGCGCATGCGGGGTAGCACCAGATCCTGCGTGGTTGCGGCAGCAGCGCCAAGCGCAGTCGCGCCCAGCATGCCGGCTACAAAATTCATCGTGTAGAACAGCGTAGAATTTTCGGTGGTATAGCCAATCCAGATCGGGATGATCGGGCCGACCACGCCGAGGATGATCATCAATATGCGGCCTGCGGGATTTTTCATCCGCAATGCATCGGCCATCCGCCCGCCGATGATAACGCCGAGGAATCCACTCAACGCACCATTGGCGCCCAGGATGAAGGCCAGTTCTGCCTTGGGCAACTTCAGAACGATTTCAGCATAGGGCGCCGACCAGAAACTCAATGCATAAGCCGCCAGCGAGACAAGGCCATAGCCCAGCGTGGTGCAGATAAAGGCGGGCGTGCCCCAGATCAGTTTGAAGGTGGCCGGGTCACGCGCGCGCAGCGCCGAAGCCCATGAAAACACCGCATAATAGCCAAAGCCGACCGCTGACCATTGCGGCAAGTTTCCGGTCAGATTGATCATCCACCAGGCAAAAGCGGCGATGGCGGCACCGGTCGCGATGTTAATGACAAAGGCGGTTGGGCCGCGCTGCCAAGCGCCCCAGATGGTAAAGGGCGGGACGATCATCGACAGGTCGCTCGCAAAGGCGCGGAAGGGTGTGGGAGAGCTTTCGGTCGCAACCCCGTCCATCGCACCGCGGATCGGCTCCCTGAGCGACGAAACCCAAAGAGCCAGCAACACACCCGGAATGCCGACTGCCAGAAACGCGGCCTGCCATCCTACCAAGCCCATTGGTGCATCGACGGGATAGGCATCGTTCCAAGCCTTCACAATCAAAGCGCCAATGAACAGCGATACCCCACCGCCCAGATAGAGACCCGACGAATAGATCGCGAGCGCGGTGGCGCGCTGACGCTTGGGGAAATAGTCCGAAATCAGGGAGTAAGCGGTTGGGCTTGCGGTAGCTTCCCCGACGCCGACGCCCATGCGCGCCAGTGTGAGTTCAACCTGATTGCGGGCGAAGCCGGACAAAGCTGTCATCAGCGACCACAGGGCCAGCCCGATCGACAGCAACTTTACCCGGTTCCAATTATCGGCCAACCGGCCAAGCGGAATGCCAAACAGCGCATAGAAAACAGCGAAAGCGGCCCCGCCCAGAAAGCCCATTTCGGAATCTGTCAGACCAAGATCAGCCTTGATGTCGACCGCGAGGATGCTGACAATCTGACGGTCAATGAAGTTCAAAATATAGACGATGACAAGGACAGTCAGCACATACCAGCTATAGCCGGTCGCTGACTTTTCCCCCTGTGCGTTGGCGTTTTCAATCGACTTCCCATCGCTTGTTGCGCTCAACGTCATTCTCCTCTGCTTGTCTCTCGGTCGGGCCTTGGGCTAGCAGAGGATATGCAAAGCGCAAGCGGGTAAAGGAGTTTGCATGGCAGTTTCGGTGTTGATGGTCTGTCTCGGCAATATCTGTCGCTCGCCCTTGGCAGAGGCGGCTCTGCGGCATCATGCGACGCGGTTGGGGCTGGACGTAATCGTTGATTCCGCCGGAACCGGCGACTGGCATGTCGGCCACCCGCCCGATAGGCGAGCGCAAGAAGTGGTGCGAAGGCTCGGCGGCATCGACATCAGCGGCTTTCGCGCCCGGCAGGTGGCGCGCGACGATTTCCACCGCTTCGACCATATCATCGCGATGGACCATGACAACCACCGCACCCTTCTGAACCTCTCGCCCCAATCGGCAACCGCCCAACTATCGCTGCTCCTCGATCATCTGCCGGGGCAAGAGAGCCGAGCGGTGGCCGATCCCTATTATGGTGATACTGCTGATTTCGAGAAGTGCTGGCGGCTCGTCGATGAAGCATGTGAAATTTTGGCTAGGAGTTTCAAGACGGATACATAGGACTAATGGAAAATAAGCTTGATTTACTTATTCTATGCCAGCGATTGTGGCATATGGACAAAAAATCCAAGTAAAAATGCATTCATTTGATTGATCATATAAAGAGAGAGAAATATACTCCTAATCGCAGATTTTCTGCATGATTATATTGAGGAGTAGAGCAATGATAAAATTATCCAACATATATATAGCAGTGCTGGCGGCGTCGCATATGGTGGCGAATCAAGCGCAGACTATTGAAGAGCCAAGTTCGACTTCTGTAAATTTGGTGATGTTGAGCCAATTGAAAAAAGATAGTCTGCCTCAGCCAAAGTCAGTGTGTGACAAGCTCGAACGCGCCTTGTGCATGATGGAAGGCGGCAATTGGGCGCAATGTAGTGCCGCTGCGGGCTGCGATCCGCACGAAAACTGATCAAGCAATTTATGTGGGGATGCGGCACTAAGGTGGCCGTTTGCAGCGTTGCATCTCCACTGCGATGATGATGACCATATTCTGAAAATTTGCGAGGAAGCCCGATGCCATTTCTGTTCGCCATTCCCCTAATGCTGCTCGCCAGCACTCCTACAGAAGAAGCCACCGTTCAAAAGAAAGATAAGCCCGAAATTGTCGTAACCGGCAACAAGCGTGAGTTGCGCTACATCCTGAAGGATATGCTTGCGGTTTCGGCTGACACCAAACAGATCGGTCGGTTTGAACGCAAGATTTGCCCCAAGGTGATTGGCTATCCCGCCGATTACAGCGCGATACTCGAACGGCTGATCCGCGGTAACGCGACCAATGCTGGCTCTGAGCTGGCGAGTGACGATTGCCGCCCCAATGCCGTGCTGATCTTCATTGATGAGCCCCAGCGCCTTGTTTCGGAACTGGCGGATGCTGTGCCGGGCTATTTCGGACACAAAACCGAAAAGCAGCGCGATGCGCTCACTGCGAATTATGCCCCCATATATAGCTGGCGGGTTGTCGATATCCGCTCCTATGAGGGACAGGAACTGCAAGGCACTGAAAACATAACCGGGCGACTTGCCGGCGGAAGTGCCATGAATGATGCAAACACGGCCAAAGTCGTGCGCTGGGCAAAGGCCACCCGTCTCGGCGAAAATACGAGGCAGGACATCCTGTTATCGATGGCAGTAGTCGACATAACAAAAACCGAAGGCAAATCGCTGCGCCAGTTGGCCGACCTTGCGACCATGCACCTGCTGCTGGATCTGGATTCCAATGCCCCTACAGCGGCTCCGGCGGATTCAATCTTGCGACTGTTCGATGATGGTCTGGATGGCGTTTCTGCACCAGCGCGTATGTCTGTTATGGATCGGGCGATGATTTCGGGCCTATATTCAATAAGGGACAATGCTTTGACCGAGGCCGCGCAGCGAGGCCGCATTGCTGACAAGATCAAGGAAGCGGTGGAAACGAAAGAATAAGGCAGCCTTCCGAACGCCCCGACCCCCCAACCGCCAAAATCTTGTATTGCCAACTGTCCACTGCACTGACAGCGTTGTTAACGCTGAGGAGCAGGAGGAAGCAGGGTGCCCGATATCGCCGCCATTGCCGCAAGGGTTCGGTCGCAGGCAGAATTGCTGCCCGCGCTCTATGGTCAGATCGATTTTGACACCCCGCCTGAACGCTTCGCTGATGGCCCTGATGACCGGACCGAATTGTCCGATGTGCGGGGCAAAAGTCGGGCCGACTATCTGGCCGATAGCGAACTGGTGGCGCGGATCCGGGAATATAGCCTGTTGGGCGATATTACGGGCGATGCTTATGCGGCGCTGATGCCCCAATTCGGCTTTCGTCGGCTGGTCGACATGCTGGTTGAGGCGTGTGACAAGGGCGTCGATGCCGTGGAGGGTGCGCCCCCCGAATTGAAGGCGCTCATATCCGAAATGGAACGCATTCCCGACTGGCTCGATATGAAGCTGGTCGAACAGGGGGCGAAGGCGGAGCGCAATTCGGCGGCGAACATCTCTCCCTTCGCCATTCGCGGTGCCTTTATCGCGACCTTCCTCAACAAATATTCGGCGCTACCGATGGCGCTCACCGGAACGCTGAGCCATGCGACTGCGGCGCGACGAGTGAAGGAAACGGCGACCTTTTTCACCACCACCGTGCTCCCCGGCGCACTCAAGCGTCATGGCGCGGGTTTCAAGGCGGCGGCGATGGTGCGGCTGATGCATTCGATGGTGCGGGCGAATGTGCTTTCACGCCCCGGCATGTGGGATGCAAAAGTCTATGGCATTCCGATCCCGCAGCTTGACCAGATGCCAGCCGGCCTGATCCCGATCTATTTTATGTCGGAAAAGGTGCTTGGGCAGGGGCGAACGAGCTTTAATGCGGAGGAGCGGGCGAAGGTCGAGCTGGCGCGTTATCGCTGTTACCTGCTGGGGCTGCCCGAAGACTTGTTGGCGGACAATCCCACCGACATTGTCCGTATTTGGTGCACGCGCAGTGCGACGCTGCGCTATGAATATGACGATGCTATTTGCGGTGGCCTGCTGCGCGCAACGATGGAGGCCGAACTCAGTAAGGATCGATCGCTGCCGGGGCGCGTCTTTCGTCGCCTCGAACGGTCATTCGCGCGGGTGTTTTTCGTCAATACTTTCCTGAAAGGCGATGAAGCAGCGGCGGCTACAGTGGGCGTGCCGCTGACAGGAAAAGACAAGGCGCTATACGCTGCAACCATGGCGGCGATCATCGGCCAGACGCTCGGCCACAAGGTTGCTTCGCGGCTGCCGGTACTTGGTGAAGTGGCCGACCAGTTGCTGGTTTCGCGGCTGCGACGGCAATTGGCGGACTATGGTCATGCCGAATTTACGACCGACGCGGCGCAATATCGCCCGGCGACCAGTTGAGGCCTTGGTCCAAAACGGGCCGTGCTGAGTCCGGTTTCGCTTGAAATTGGAACGATTTCATCCAATATTGCGGGCTTAGGCGGCTATGGTGCCGCTATATTGAGGAGACGTTTGAAATGGCTGAATGGTCTGATCCGCGGGTAACGCAAACCCAGGCGGGCGTTACCATTGATGGCAAGCCGATTGCCTCAACGGCAGTCGACGCCGGGCTGCGCGCCCATATGCTGAAGGTTTACAACTACATGGCGTCGGGCGTTTTGCTCACCGGCATCGTCGCGATGTTGTTTGCTAATAGCGGAATGGCCGCGCAGGTGATGGCAACGCCGCTGCGCTGGCTGATCATCCTGTCACCGCTCGCCTTCATCATGGTGATGAGCTTTGGCATCAACAAGCTGTCCACCGGCGCATTGCAGGCTATGTTCTGGGCTTTTGCTACGGTCATGGGTCTGTCGATGTCGACGATTTTCCTTGTTTACTCAGGGGAATCGATTGCTCGCACCTTCTTTGTGACGGCAGCGGCTTTCGCTTCGCTCAGCCTGTGGGGCTACACCACCAAAAAGGATCTGACTGGTTGGGGCAGCTTCCTGATCATGGGTGTGGTCGGTCTGTTGCTCGCGTCGATCGTCAACATCTTTCTGGGTTCGTCCACAATGGGCTGGGTTATCAGCTTCCTTGGCGTGCTGATTTTCGCAGGCCTGACGGCTTATGATACCCAGCGCATCAAGAGCGAATATTTCTACTTCGCTGGCCATGAAGCGCTCGGCAAGATTGCGATCATGGGGGCGCTGAACCTGTATCTCGATTTCGTGAACATGTTCCAGTTCCTGCTCAGCTTCTTGGGCGACCGGGATTAATTCTGCTTATGCGGCAGAACGAGAAGGCCCGGTGGGAAACCACTGGGCCTTTTTCTTTGTGCATTTCGCCGATGGGCGCTTTATTTTCGGCTGTTAATCGTGTTGACAGGTTGAAAGAAATAATCGGGTTCGCGGGAGTGATTTGAACATGCGTAATTTGGGTCGGAGTTCGCTTGTTGTCGGTTTGACATTGCTGGCCGCTGCATGTGCGCCTGCACCCAAACCCGTTGTGGTGGCGCCGCGGCCAGTCGCTCCGCCTCCCGCACCCGCTATTCCTCCCATGCCTCTGCCTCCGGGTGGGGCCGCAGTGACGATGAAAATTCCCGCGCTGGGCGTGGATGGCGTGCGCATAACACCTAATCGCAATCTCTCTCGCGAAGAATATATCTGGCACTTGCGGTCCGGCCTCAACGTTGCCGCGTTGAACTGCCAAGGCCCCGTCTGGGGAGAGATTGCGCAGAATTACAATCGCTATCTGCAGGTTCACAAATCCCGCCTGGCGCAGACCAACAAGGCGGTCGATGCCGAATATGTGAAACGCTATCGGGGGCAGAATGCGCTTCGTGTGCGCGACACCCATTCAACGGATTTGTATAACTATTTTGCCCTGCCGCCGGTGCGCGCAGAGTTCTGCGACAAATCGCTAGCGAAATCGCGTGAAATTATTGCGATACCTTCGACGGCGCTGCCTGAGTATAGCTTTGGCGCGCTGGCCGACCTGGATGCGGTCTTCATCAACTTTTACAACGCATTCGAGAAATATAAAGTCGACATCGTCGAGTGGAATGCGCGTTATGGTCCGCAGCCGCTCGCACAAGCTAATGCTCCTGCAGTTGTGACCACAGTTTCGACCAAATAGCAGTCGGCGTCAGGCCATCTGGATATAGTCGCGCATCGCCGAGGCTTCGGCCTCGATCTTTTCGATGCGGTATTTGACCAGATCGCCAATCGATACAAAACCGACAATCTGGAGCCCGTCAGCAACAGGAAGGTGCCGGATACGCCGCCGCGTCATCAGTGAAAGGGCGGACAATACCGGCGTATCTGCGGTAACGGTTATTGCTGGCGCAGTCATGACGTCGCCTACCTGTTTGGCCATGAGCGCCGAGCCGTGGCTGGCAAGCCCATAGATCACGTCGCGTTCCGAGAATATTCCAAGCACTTCGCCATTCTCGACAACGGGTAACGCGCCGATCCGTTTTTCAGCGAGTCGTGCGACCACTGTTTCTACCGACTCGTCCGGAGATGCTGTGAAAACCGCGCCTTCGCGGCCTTGCAGGATGATGGCAATCGTCATCGAGTCCTCCCATTCGTCTTGCTCCGACGCTGTACATAGCATAGACGCGGCGCAGGATAAAATGACTCGACCCTCCCGCCTTGATAATCCCGAATATGCTGCCTTTGCCTGGGCGCGCTATCGCCGTCTGATGGGGTGGATGTTCGCCTTCACGCTCGTGCTCACCGGAGCAGCGCTTGGCCTGTTCTGGTTTCAATATGGTCTGATCTCGATCCACCTCTATATTGCGACTGCAGCAGGCATCATTTTTTCGGTGATGCTGATGTCGGCGCTGATGGGGCTGGTGTTCCTTTCCAGCGGAACGGGACATGACGAGGCGATAGAAGATCCTTTTGCTGATCTGGCGGACGACGAGAATGAGCAGCATCGTCCATAACCTTCCGGTGCGTGGTGACCCGATCCTCCGCGTTGTCCCGCGGCCTGCAGATATCAATGCCAATGGCCATATTTTTGGCGGTTGGGTATTGGCGCAAATGGATATCGCAGGCGGCATCGTTGCGGGGCGGATCGCCGAAGGGCCGTGTGCGACAGTTGCGATTGAAAAGATGGAATTCATCGCACCGATTCTGCTGCGCGATATCATCTCGGTCTATGCGTCGCTTGAACGACGCGGGCGTACCTCGATGGCGATCAAAATAGAAGTCCTTGCGACGCGCGACAGAGGAGAACAAGAGGTCAAGGTCACCGAGGGCCTGTTCACCTTTGTCGCGCTTGATGAGCATCACCGGCCGAGGCCGTTACCCCCGCAGGCTTGAGCGGTCAGTCTTTTACGACCTTGCCCAGCAGCATTTCTTCGACTGTTTTGCGATAGCCCGCCGAAACAGGAATGCGCGTGCCGTCGACCATCAGCAGTTCGATCTTGCGACCCTGGCGACTTAGCTTTTCAACAGCGTCGCATGCGACCCACCAGGATCTGTGGACTTGTAGACCGTCATAATCGGAAAGCTCCTGCAGCGCGTCGCGGAAACGTATCAGGATAAGGTCTGCCCCGCGTACTGTTGTCGCTCGCAGATAATGGTCTTCCATTTGCAGATGCAGCAACTGCGTTCCCAAACGGTCGGGAAGTCGCGAAAGAAAACGCATCCCCGCAGGGGGTCTATTACGGGCTTCAGGCTGCAAGCCATGAAGTGCCAGGATGAACAGCGCATTGACCCCGATGGCAAGCAGGTTGATCACCAGCAACTGTGAGAAAAGTGCAATCAGCCCGGCCGCATCGCGCGAAGGGCGCATGGGGGTGACAGCATCACCCAAACGCGCCGCAGCGATTGACCAACCCCAATATTCTATCGCGTGGACGATGAATGTCATGGGTATCGTAGCAAAGAGTACGCAGCCGAATATCCCGCTCCATCGGCTGAAATCGTCAAAGGCCCCGGTTGAACGGATGATTTTCGCAGTAACCGGCATCATCGCCATGCCGAAGATGGACAGAATGGCAAACCAATAGCTAAGTCTGACGAGTGGCTGGTCAGGAAACATGCCGAATGGAGAGACAAAGACCAGCAAAACCGCAATCAGGAGATATTGTGCGAGGTGACGGAGCTGATGCCGCCAGTCGAGTGAGCACCAATAGTCCAGAAATCCGTTCAAAGTCATAGGGTTTTCCCCACTTCCTCAATTCTCGTACCAGTTTTTTCCAATCTTCACAAGCTTGTGGAAAAAGTCGAAACTCATTCGCGTTTCGTGAAATTGCACGCGTCATTCGCGAATGTTTCGTCGTGCTTCGCGAATTCGCGATTGCGTGCGCAAGTTCACGGCGACATTGTGCCGATGTCGTCGGGCTCTAAACCGCTCGGCGCCTCTTTTTCGATTTGAGAGTCGAACAACCTTGGAAGCGGACGAAGCCCCCTTCGTCCGCTTCAGTTTTCCAGCTTTAGCTCGTAATATAGACTGGCTTCCCCGTTGGCAGGCACAGTGGCTTTCCAGGTCGGCATGCCGTCAATTTTCGGGATATGCTTGTGGCTACCCTTCAGCTCATAGGGAATTTCGATTTCGACATTGACCGGTTCGTTGCGCGCATTGGTGATATCGACCTTTAGTTTTTGCCGCGTCTTCGTGCGCGTGATGGTCGTAAGGCTATAGCGAACGTCGCTTGACGATCCGATGCCGAGATCGATTTCGTCGCCGACAGCGCGATCGGACATTACCGACTCTCCCGCAAGCAACGGGCCAAATTGGCTGTCTTCAAATAGCAGGAGCTGGCCCGATGGCATTGGCAGGCCCAATCCCTTTTCGGTCTTGTTGTCGCTGCGCAGCCGGATCGACATGGGGATAGACAAACCATCGTCCTCATAGAAGTCATCGACATTGGCGGAATAGACCCGTTCAAAAACCGCATCCGGTTTGACAATCATCGCGACCTGTTTCTGGCCCATGGCGTTGACGGTGACGGGCTCGGGAATACGATAGAGTTTCAGGTCGCCCAAATTTTCCTGCTCGGCGACGATGACAGCCTTTGGCTGTGCCATTTTCTCCGCTCGCATACGGGAGCCCGTAACGATTATATTTTCACCGTCGATCGCTGTCACCGCGACAGCAGATTCGTACATCACACCACCACGATTATCCTGTCCGAAATCTTGTTCCGGGTTGAAGGCTGGTCTGAATGGCACCTGATGTGTGCGCTGCGCGGGCCAGCATTGGAGCGATAGCCCGCTACCCGTCGGTCGCGGCTGTTCGGCCCGCCTTTCGCGATTGGGCTCCCCTGCGATCGCCATGCTGTTGGCGTTGACGAAGCTTTGATTGCCGCCATTGGCGATGGTCAGCCAGGCGAACACATCGATCTTCCCCTTGCCGACACTGTCGGCGTCGAGCGGTTTGGCATGGGCAATATAATTGGCCTGCCAGTCGAACCCCGATGCCATGTAAGTTAGGGTCAGTTTCGCGGTAACCTGTTGGTCGCTGTTCGTGATGACCGAAAGGGTGGGCTTGGCGGACAGGTCTTGCGGAAGTTGGCCATAGGACATGCGTTCGGGCAGGCCGGTGCAGCGCAACGCTTCATAGCCGTCCGCCGTCTGCAATATCACGCCGCCATTCGGTCCCGCAGTAATCACCGCTTCTTGTTGGCGGACCTCTCCGGTGGCCCGGTCGGTGCGGGTCAGCGACACCTGTCGCGTCAAATAGGAATCGACTAGGCCTGAAGGGGACAGAAGCCGGGCATCGCGGTTCTTCTCATGCACACCTTTGGGCAGCCCTGTAACGATCGCGCTTTCGGGAAACATGCCCTCAGCCACGCCTTCGAACCGGATGAGGCTTTCGCCTGCCGGTATCGTCACAGTCCGGGTCTCGGTGATCAGCGCATAGCCTTGTGGCCAGTTCTTGTTGATCGGCTGCGCTCCCCGGTCAGGCGCACGGTAAACGGTGAGCGAGACAGTCTCGGGTCGGTCTGATGATATTACGGACTGGGCAAAAACTGGCGATGGCAGTGCAATCGACGCCAAAACGACAATCGCGCCACGCTTGATCATTGGAGTGGAACCTCGACTATGATCTCCGAGCTATCATTGGCAGGGACGGTGACAAACCAAGTCGGAATGCCTTCATCGCGCCGCATGCCTTCTGGCAGGTTTCGTAGCGTGTCGGGGAATTTGATTTCGGCACTGACTGCATACGGATTGGAATTGGAAAGGACGAGCCGATAGCTACGTGATTTCTTGGTCTGCAGAGCAAGTGTCGTGTTGACGCGGACAACTGGCGTAGCCGGCAGGAACCAGTCGATATCGTCACCAACAGCCCGATCCTTCACCGTGATTTCACCGACGAGTTGGTTACCCATGTCGGTATTCTCAAAAACCATGCCTTTTCCCGAAGGTAGCGGCAGGCCAAGCCCCTTGTCCTTCTTGTTTTCTCCGACCAGTGCCGGGCTGAGGTTTAGCAGCGGCTGATGCCAGCCATTATAGACGGACTGTCCTTTGTACACACGACGAAAACCAGCCTTGGGCTGAACAATCATCGCAACCTGCTTTTGCCCTTTGGCGTTTACATCAACCCGCTCGGGAACGCGATAAAGCTTCAAGTCGCCCAATTCTTCCTGCTGGGCTACAACAGCGGCAACCGGAGCGGCTGGAGGTGGCGGTGGGGCAGTTGTGGGCAAGGCGTACAGCCGTGCCGACTCCACCTGTATTTCTTCCTCATAGGCGAAATCTTCGTCGGCATACTCGGTATAGGGCAGGGTGAAGGGCACCTCATGCGTGCGCTGTGCAGGCCAGCATTTGAGCACCAGTTGCGGCAGCGGTGCTTTGGGAAGCACCGCATTGCCTACACGATTGGGCTTGCCCGCGACCGCCATCAAATTGGCGTCGGGAAAACTCTGTGCGCCGCCATTGGCAATGGTCAGCCAGCCGAACACGTCCAAGGCAACCTTATGGTCATCGGCAAATTTACCCGCATTCAGCACGTAATTCGTCTGCCAGTCAAATCCGCCTGCCATATAGCTGAGCGTCACCGTAGCTTTTACTGCACGGGTGCTGTTCGTGATGACTGAAAGCGTCGGCTTTGCCGACAAATCCTTTGGCAGCCGGCCATATCGCATGCGTTCGGGTAGTCCGGTGCAGCGAAGCGCTTCAATGCCGCCTTCGGCTTCAACGATTACGCCACCGTCAGGGCCCGATGTGACGAGTGCAGTTTGTTCACGCACCCTGCCTGTCGCCCTGTCAGTGCGGGTCAGTGTGACTTGCCGCTTGAGATAGGCGTCGACGAGTCCTGCGGGGGACAGCAATCGCGCGTCCCGGTTTTTTTCGCGCACTCCATTGGGCAAGCCCGTGACAATGGCCGTTTCGGGAAACAGCCCTTCGGAAACGCCTTCGAACCGGATGACAGATTCTCCAGCCGGAATGTTGATCGTTCGGGTTTCGGTAATCAGTGCATATCCACCCGGCCAGTTGCGGTTAATCGCACCTTCGCCCCGATACGGATCACGATAGACCGTCATGGAAATGGTCTCTGCCGATGGCGAAACAACAACACTTTGCGCCGCGATCGGGGTCGCGACTGCAAATGCAATCAAGGCGAGCAACGCCCGCAATTCGGCCTCAATACCGGCTGTCGAAAGTCGCGGTCAGCGTCGCCTTGCCATTGGCTGGAACAGCAACGCTCCATTCGACACGGTCGGCGGACACACGTTTCCCTTCCTGGCTTTGCTCGGGGATGCGGACATCACCCCACAGGCCCGACTGTCCTAAGTCGACCGTAATGGCCTCGTTGCGCGCATTGGTGAATTCATAGCGCATCTTCGTTTTCCAGCGGCTGGAATTGATTCGCGTGCGCTCCTCGACAATAGTCTTCACCTTCACGTCAAAAGCTTCGCCAGTGCGAATGGACATGGCACTGCCCATTGGGGTGGCTTCAATCCGGCTTTCACCGATAAATTGCGGGTCGCCGCGCTTGTCGCGCATATAGACGCGCATCGTTCCTGCTGGCAGCTGGTCACCCAAGCCGCCAGCGCGTGAAGTTGAAAATTTGAGCACAGACGAAGCGCTGGCTGCTTCATTGGTGGCCAGCCAGCCATTGTTGAATTCATAGGCCTTGCGAGCTGGTGCTGCTTTCACGTCGAGAAAGCTCACCTGCTTCTGCTGCGCATTGGCGATCGTGGTGCGTTCGGCGAGTGGGTAGAGATAATAGTCACCCAGCCGTTCGCGGTCATTGCTCTCGGTTCCAGCTTCGTCGATGGTTCCGGTCGAGCCATTCCAAGGGGTCGTCATATTGCGTCGCCCCCCGCCGCCATTGGTGTTGCCTGCGACCAGCAGCACATCGGCTTTGGTATAGTCCGTGCCGGTATTGTTGGTCAGCGTCACCCAGCCCTGAACGTCGATGGTCTGCTTGGCATCATCGAACAGCGTCACATAATCGGAGGTCCAGCCCAGGCCGGGGGTCAGATAGGTGAGCGTTGTTGGCGTAACACCGCCTTTCGATTCAAGAGTGACTGAAAGCGTCGGGCGGGCCCGCAAATTGGGGGGCACTTTGTCAAAAATCACACGCACTGGAAGGCCATCGTCGCGCAGCACTTCGATGGTGTTGCCGATCTGCAATACCACGCCGCCATTGGCCGCAAGCACCTTTGCCGCGACCCGCACTTCAGCGCCGGTCGCCGGATTGGTACGGATAAGCGTTACGGTTTGGCCGACCGCCTTTTCCATCAGCTTGGCGGGGGTCAACAGGTCGTAATCGAAATTCTGTTCGACAATGCCGATGCCGGGGCCCGTCAGCGTAACCGTTTCTGCCCGGATTTGCGCGGAAACGTCAGGAAATTCCTGTTTGGAACGCCCGGCAGGCATATTGAGGCGACGTGTGTCTTGGACGAGGCTTTGCCCGTTCTGATATATGGTAACCGCGACATCGCCCTGTGCGGTTTCGCCGCCGGGAACAGCAACTGTTGTCGCGTCCTGAGCCAATATCGGCGCAGCCATCGCGCCTCCCAATGCCAAGAGCCAGGCTGCACGCATAATGAAACTCCCCCGATAGTGGTCGCTATCGGATGAAGTATTTTTCTCAACCTGACCAGAGCCTTAATGAACCGGTGCGATTCGGTCCCGACGAGACTAGCTCACTCAGCAGCGACAGTTTCGTCTTCGGTTGCCTTGGGCTTGCGCGCGCGCGGCTTGCGGGCGGGCTTTGCTTCCGCAACCGTTACGTCCTCGTCATTGGCAGCGCCAATAGCAGGCGGCAGTACGGCGAGATCGAGGCCGGATTCTACTACCTCAGTTTCGCGCGGCTGTTGACGGTCATTCCTTTCATAGCGGTCATTGCGATCGCGACGGTTACGGTTGTTGTTGCGATCATTCCGGTCGTTGCGCTGGTTGCGCTCGCGATTGTCGGTCCGCTGCGGGCGTCGGTCTTCATCATCGCCCTGACGCAGATCAGCTTCGATATCGACGCCATCGGTTGCTTCCTCGGCGATGTCGCCACCTTCATTGTCGCGCTCGTCATCGCGCCAATCGCCACCTTCGCGGTCATCATTCCGCCATTCATTGCGCTGCGGGCGGTTTTCTTCCTGACGGCTACGGAAATCGGCGAGCACGCGGAAATAATGGTCCGCGAATTGCAGATAATATTCCGCCTGTACCCGATCACCGTTCAACTGGGTGTCTTGCGCCAGCTTTTTATATTTTTCGAGCATCTGCGCAGCGTTTCCGCGCGCGCGATTGTCGATGCGATTCTGATGATCGTAGCCATTGCGGTTATTATTCTGCGTACGATTATTGCTCCGGCCGCGACGGCGGCTGGTCTGCCGATTATTCATATAGACGAACCTGTCCTGTAATAAAACAACCCAATTTCCGTGTGTTGTGCCCGTAACGCGACCGCCCTGTGCGGTCCCCCTCTATGTCGTCGATGCGTTGGGGCAGCTTCCCAAAAAGGGCCGGTTTCCGGCCACATCGCTGTGAAGCTATGACTGCCCTAGCCCGCCTATCCGGCGAATCCAAGCTAAATTTATCCACTGCCGGGCTTAGACAGGCTTAATGCGCGGATGATGCCCGCAAGGTCGCGATGTGGCTGGATGGCGAAGCCTTGCTCTTTTGCCAGCTTCGTGACAGCTGCGTCCTGGCCTTGGCCAATCTCGAATATTGCCACGCCACCGGAGGTGAGCAGTGCGGAAATTTGCGGAATCAGCAGCTTGTAATCGTCTAGGCCGTCTGCACCTGCGAACAACGCAGAGGCGGGTTCGTGCGCGCGAACCTGAGGCGCCAGCTCGGCTTCGGTTTCGACATAAGGTGGATTGCAAAGGATGAGATCAAAACGCCCCAGATCATCTGCCCAGCCTGCGTCTCGCCAGCTGCGGCGATAAAAGCGGCCCCGATCACCAAAGCCCAATCGCTCAGCATTGTTCTGCGCCACCGCCAGCGCCTCCGCGCTTGCATCGATGGCGACGCCCTGCGCCTCTTTGAAAATCGACAACCCCGCTAGGATCAGCGCACCCGAACCCGTGCCCAGATCGAGTATCCGATGCGGCGGACGTGAACCCGCAAAATGCCTTTGTGCCGCTTCGATCAAGGTTTCGCTGTCGCCGCGCGGGATCAGGACATCGGGGGTCACGACCAAAGTCAGATCCCAGAATTCCTGATAGCCACGAATATAGGCGACAGGCTCATGCGCCAGCCTCCGTTGCAATAGCGCATCAAATTCAGCTGGAGGGGTCAGATCGCGTGCGCGCAACAAAAGGTTGTTTCGGCTCAGGCCCAAAGCATGCGCCATCAGCAGTTCGGCATCGAGCCGGGGTGTGTCGCTCACTCTTTCCAGCAGCTGCGTGGCCGCGACCAGTTGTTGAGAGGCCGAGATGCTCATCTGGCGCGCGACCTTTGCTCCAAGGTTCCACCCAGCCGTTCACACTCACCGACAGCGACATATTTCCACCGTTCGGGCAGATAATCCTTTGTCGCGGTTCCGGCACAGTCGGTTCCCGGGCCCGCCGCGCAATCATTATATTGCGCCAAAGCGATGCCATAGCATTTCTCTCGGTCGGCTTTTTGTGGCTCGGGCATCACAAGGCCGCGGTCATTCATGTCATATTGGATGTCGGTGGTCGCGGGGCGTTCGCACGCCGAAAGGCTTGCCGCAGCGGCGAGCAGCCCAGCATAATGCAACAATTCCGGTTGTTTGTCGGGCCCCATGCGCCCCCAATAGCGCGAAAAGATTATGCCAGCTATGGCGAAGCGCATGCAATCCCGATTCGATTTCAAGATAGACGCAACCGACGGAAAAGCCCGCACCGGAAGCATCCAGATGCTGCGCGGCGAAATCCGCACGCCTGCCTTCATGCCTGTCGGCACCGCGGCGACGGTGAAGGCGATGCGTCCAGCCGAGGTGCGTGCGACCGGTGCGGACATCATCCTCGGCAACACCTATCACCTGATGCTGCGCCCGACGGCGGAACGCATGGCACGGCTGGGCGGCCTGCACAAATTCATGGGCTGGGACCGACCGATCCTGACCGACAGTGGTGGCTATCAGGTGATGAGCCTGTCGAGCTTGCGCAAGATCACCGAGGATGGCGTGACCTTCCAAAGCCACCTCGACGGCTCGCGTCATATGCTGTCACCCGAACGCTCGATGGAAATCCAGCGATTGCTCGGGTCCGATATCGTGATGGCGTTCGATGAATGCCCCGCCAATGGCGTTTCGCGCGCAGAGGCGGAGAAATCGATGGCGCTCTCGATGCGCTGGGCCAAGCGTTCGCGCGATGGCTTCGACAGCGGTGGCGAGCATGCCGAGCGCGCCGCCCTGTTCGGTATCCAGCAGGGTTCACTCGACGAGAAGTTGCGCAAGGAAAGCGCCGATGCGCTGATCGATATAGGTTTCGATGGCTATGCTGTCGGCGGGCTCGCGGTGGGCGAGGGGCAAGAGGCGATGTTTGGCTGCCTCGATTATGCGCCCGACATGCTTCCCGCTGACAAACCCCGCTACCTGATGGGCGTGGGTAAGCCTGACGATCTGGTCGGTGCGGTCGAACGTGGGATCGACATGTTCGATTGCGTGCTGCCGACGCGCAGCGGGCGCAATGGGCAGGCCTTTACATGTAACGGTCCGGTCAACATCCGCAATGCCAAGCATGCCGAGGATCAGGGTCCGCTCGATGAGCGTTGCGACTGTCCGGTCTGCACCACATGGAGCCGCGCCTACTTGCATCACCTTGTCCGTTCGGGCGAGATATTGGGGGCGATGCTGATGACGCAGCATAATCTGCATTTCTACCAGTCGCTGATGGCCGGAATGCGCGCGGCAATAGCAGAGGGCCGATTTGCCGCCTTCGCCGCCGAATTCAGGCGGGACTATCTGAAGAAATAGCGGTAGTTATCGATCATGGCTCAAGATATTGCCCAAGGCACAGTCCATCAGCTTCCTGACGATTTGCGCGAAGCATTGCTTGCCGATGCGGCAGTTTTTGGGCTTTGGCAGAGCATTACGCCTTTGGGGCGCAACGAATTCATTTGTTGGGTAGAGGATGCCAAGCAAGCCGCGACACGTGCGCGGCGCATAAGGCGCACAGGCGAAGAATTGCTAGAAGGCAAGAAACGCCCCTGCTGCTGGCCCGGCTGCATCCACCGCACCGATAAGGCCCCCAGCGCATGGCAGCAAAACGCCCTCATCGAAAAAAAGCGTCGTTAAGCCTTGCCTGTCTCCCAAGCCATATCGATTGCCCGGGCGAACAGCCCGTTCCTTGATCAGCTGATCGAGCGCCAGCCGGAACTGGTGGCTCTGCTGGCGCGTGAGGACTTTGAGGGTGCGTTGGCCGCGGCGCTTTCCATAACGGTCGAAAACGACACCGCTGCCACCTTGCGCAAAAGGCGGCAAGGCGTGGCATTGGTCACGGCGATTGCTGACCTTGCAGGCGTTTGGGATCTGACGCGCGTCACCCGCATCCTCTCCGACTTCGCCGACAGCGCGCTCGAAACCGCAATCGCGGCCGCCTTCGCCGAGCGCGTCCCCGATGCTCCGGTGCAAGGCTTCGCCGTGATTGGCCTTGGCAAACATGGCGGGCAGGAACTGAACTATTCCTCCGACATCGACCCGATCTTCCTCTACGATCCGGAGACACTACCACATCGCGAGCGCGAGGATGTCGCGGACAGCGCGGTGCGCATCGGGCGCAGGATTATCGAACTGCTCGGCGCGCGCGATGAAAATGGCTATGTCTTCCGCGTCGATATGCGGTTGCGGCCCTCGCCCGAGGTCACGCCCATCGCGATTCCGGTTGAAGCAGCGATCAGCTATTATGAATCGAGCGCGCTCGCATGGGAGCAGGCGGCGTTCATCCGCGCAAGGGCGGCAGCGGGCGACAAGGCGTTGGGAGACTATTTCCTCAAAAGCATCCAGCCCTTTGTCTGGCGGCGCAGTCTTGATTTTGGCCAGCTCGCCAATATCCGCAAGATGAGCGGGCAGATCCGCGATCATTATCACAAGGGCCAAGTACTCGGCCCCGGCTACGACCTCAAGCGGGGCAGGGGCGGGATACGCGAATGCGAATTTTTCGCGCAAGCACACCAGTTGATCCATGGCGGTCGCGATCCCGGTTTGCGCATGGCGGATACGCGCACGGCTCTGGCCGCGCTGGCGGAACGCGAGCGTATTGGGGCGGATGAAGCTAAAACGCTATCGTCGGCATATGAACTCCTCCGCACGATAGAGCATCGGCTGCAAATGCTCGACGACCGGCAGACGCATAGCCTGCCTGAAAATGCCGCGGATCTTGATCGCGCGGCGCGGTTGCACGGGCTTGCAGATGGGGAAGCGCTGGTCGCGCTGCTCGAACCGGTCGTGACCAGTGTGGGAGCGATCTATGACGGGCTGGCTGGCGAGGAAGATGAGAGTGCAAAGCGGCTTGCCGATGATGGCCTGCCACTGGAGGATCAGCTTTCAGCGCTGGGCTATGCCGATCCGCCAGCCGTTGCCCAAAGGCTGGCGCGCTGGCGCAGCGGCCAGTTGCGCGCAATCCGCTCCAGCTCAGCGCGTGAGGCGTTCGAAACCGTCCTTCCGAAAATCATGGAGGCGCTGGCCAAAGCACCGGACCCGTCCAATGCGCTCGCCCGGTTCGACAATGTGATCGAGGCGCTGCCAAGCGCGATCAATTTCTTCAACCTGCTCGATGCCCGCCCGGCGTTGTTGCAATTGTTGGCAGATATACTGAGCTATGCCCCGACTCTTGCCGATGCGCTGGCGCGGCGCGGCGAGTTGCTGGAAGGGTTGATCGATACCAGCGCCTTCCGCCTGCCTGAAAGCCGGGATGCTCTGCTGGATGAGTTGGAAGCGCGGATAGTCGATGACGATTATCAGACATTGCTTGATCTTGTCCGGGCCTTTGTCGGCGAAAAACGCTTCGCTTTTGGTGTCCAGCTCGTCGAGGGGCAACAAGACCCGCTCGCGGTCTCGCACGCCTATGCAATGCTCGCGGAAATCGCGGTCGAGAAACTGACTGCGGCAACTGTCGCCGAGTTCGAGCGTGCCCATGGCAAGGTGCCAGGTGGTGAGCTCGCGATTCTTGCGCTGGGCAGGTTCGGTGGTGAAGCGCTGACGCACGCTTCGGATCTTGACCTCATCCTGCTTTTTTCAGGCGACCATGGCGAAGAATCCGATGGCCCGCGGCCTTTGGGCGCCACGCAATATTTTAACCGGCTCGCGCAGCGCGTGGTCGGCGCGCTGACTGTCGCGACGGCATCGGGCGCGCTATACGAAGTCGATACCAGACTGCGGCCCTCCGGCGCGCAAGGGTTGCTCTGCGTTTCATTTGAAAGTTTTGCCAAATATCAGCGCGAAGAGGCGTGGACGTGGGAGCATATGGCGCTCACCCGCGCGCGACCGGTTTATGGATCGGCGCAATCTGCAGCGCAGTTGGAAGCGATAATCACCGAAACGCTTGCGATGCCCCGCGATGCAGGCAAACTGGCGGACGACATCATCAAGATGCGCAGCGACATGGCGACGCACAAGCCACCCAAAGGCGCGCTCGACGTAAAATTGCTGCCCGGCGGTTTGGTCGACGCCGAATTTGTCATCCACGCGCTGCAACTGCGGTTCGGGCAGGGCCTTCATCCGCAGCTTGATCGCGCCGCCGATGCGTTGATCGCTACGGGGCTTTTGCCGGAAGGATTTGCGCCTTCGCAGGCGTTACTGACGCGGTTGCTCGTCATGCTGCGGCTGGTAGCGCCCGATTGCGAGGTTCCGCCCGAGCCAGCGCAAACCGTAGTTGCGAAGGCGCTGGGCTTCACCAACTGGGGTGATGTTGTGCAGGCTGTCGACGCTGCGCGGGGTATCATTTCCGCCGAATGGCAGGGCATCGCGTCAAGATTGAAAAATGGAATGTAAGGAGAAAAATTATGACTGATGTCAACGATACCCTCCCCGCCGTGACCGTGAAAGACAGCGCTGGCAATGATGTGGCGCTAGGCGCGCTGAAAGGGCCGTTTGTCTTCTATTTCTATCCCAAGGCGGACACTCCTGGTTGCACCAATGAAGCGAAGGACTTTACCGAGTTGCAGGGCGAATTCGCCAAGGCTGGGGCCACGGTTTACGGTATGTCGAAGGACAAGCCCGCCAAGCTCGCGAAATTTGCAGACAAATATGGGCTGAAGGTCTCGTTGCTCTCCGACGAAGAGAGCGATGCCACCGAAAAGATGGGCGCGTGGGTCGAAAAATCGATGTACGGCAAGAAATATATGGGCATCGAACGCTGCACCTTCCTGGTCGGCAAGGACGGCAAGGTCGCGCGTGTCTGGCGTAATGTGAAGGTCAAGGGTCACGCGGCCGAGGTGCTGGAGGCGGCGCAGGGGCTTTGAACGAGTGCCATGCTGAGATTTGAGCGGAAAATTATGTCACCCGAAGCACCAAAGCACCAAAGACGCTACTCTCAGACGGTTTCACAGTGTTCGCAAGGCAACGTCGCTTGCGACAAAATGGTAACACATGCGCTTCGCGCAACGTCACATCTCTTTGGTGCTTTGGTGCTTCGGGTGACATTAACTTGACCACACCCATTGCCCTCTTCCTCGTCATCACAGCTTTCCTGACAGCCCTGCTATCGGGCATTTTCGGGATGGCTGGCGGGTTGGTGCTGATGGGTGCGCTGGCGCTTGTCTTGCCGGTGTCGGCGGCATTCGTGACCCACGGATTGCTGCAGCTTGTCGCCAATGGCTGGCGCGCGGTGCTGCACCGCGAGCACATCGCCTGGCCAATCCTATGGAACTATGCGCTCGCGTCTGCGGTTGCGGCGGGTGCGGTGCTGGCCATCGGCTTCATGCCTTCAAAGCCCGTCCTGTTTCTGTTGCTTGGGCTCGTACCTATGCTGGTGTGGCTGCCCAAAGGCTGGTTGCAGCTTGATGCCTCCAAAACGCAGCACGCGCTGTTGTCAGGGTTTCTGGTGACTGCATTGAACCTGAGCGCGGGTGTGGCTGGGCCGTTGCTCGATATCTTTTTTGTGCGAACCGCGTTGAACCGCCACCAGATCGTCGCGACCAAGGCGGCAACGCAGGTGTTCAGCCACTTGGCGAAGATCATTGTCTATGGCGCACCATTGCTGGCTGCCGGCAGCAGCGGGGTGCCGCCTTGGTGGGTGTTTGCTTTGGCGATCCCGGCATCAATGCTGGGCACAACTGCGGGCGGTAGGGTGCTCGATCGGTTGAGCGACGCCAATTTCAAGCGCTGGACGGCGTGGATCGTGACAGCCATTGGCGTCTTCTATCTCTGGAAGGCTTGGAATTTATGGTTCTGACGCTGGGTGAAGCGTGCAAATCGGTGCTCGAAACCGCCGACCCGCAGGCGAAGCTGATGCGGGCACGGGCGGTTGCTCGCGACTGGCGGCTGGGTCGGCTGGAACATAGTTTCGACACCCAAATGCCAGATTATCCGGCACGACCCGATCATCCCGAACTGCTGGCCCCACGTTTCATGCCAAAGCGCCGCAGGGCCGGATCCGAGCGAGCGCGGATCGCCATGTTGCATGCACTGGCGCATATCGAATTTGTCGCGATTGATCTTGCTTTCGATCTGCTGGGGCGGTTCGGTGGGCAATTCCCGCGCGAATTTGCCGATGATTGGCTGCGTGTGGGGGCTGACGAGGCGATGCACTTCGCACTGCTCGACCGGCGGCTCAAACAACTCGGCAGTCACTATGGCGCGATGCCCGCGCATGATGGGCTTTGGGAGGCGGCTTACGCGACACGCGACGATGCGCTGGCGCGCTTGGCCATCGTCCCGATGGTGCTCGAAGCCCGTGGTCTCGACGTGACGCCAGCGACAGTGGAGCGATTCGAGGCGCAGGGCGATTCGGCCTCCGCACGCATCCTGCAGCGCATCTTTATCGACGAAATCCGCCATGTTTCGGCAGGGACGAAATGGTTTGAATCGGGGTGCCGACAAGCCAATCTATTACCAAAGTATTACTGGAAAACACTGGTAAACCGCCACTTTCGAGGGGCTGTTAAGCCTCCGTTCAACGACTCGGCGCGTTCGAAGGCCGGTTTAACGCGGGATTATTACATGCAGGTTGCATTGTCCTGACGGCCCAGCCAGACCCAATGGCACATAAGGGGTAGGCAAATAATTGCCGCAAATTTGGGGATCAGTCCCGTACGCAAATGCGGGATTGCAACAAAGGGTCGTAATTACACATGGTACACAGCGTTTTGGCTTCGGGCCAATCACTGATGGGAAAAGTGTTACTTGCAGCTAGCCTCGTCGCTTCGGCTTCGGTTGCTACACCTGCACTTGCCAATTCCGCCGCCGCTGCGTCTGACGCTTTCCGCGTAAAGCCGGAAGATGTCGCTTCGAACAAGACTGCACTCGGCGTTTCCGATCCCGAATTCCGCGCTCTTCACGATGGCTGGGGCCAGGTGAGTGGATCCGCGCGCAAATCTCAGGTTGCTGTTCCGTCAATCAACCCCGTCGAATCGATGCGCATGACCAGCCAATATGGCTATCGCACCGATCCCTTTCAGGGTCGCCGCAAGAATCACAAAGGTCTCGACATTGCAGGCCCCATCGGTACGCCGATCTACGCAACCGCCGATGGTATCATCGGTCGCGCACAATGGGTTTCCGGCTATGGCAAATATGTCGAAATCGAACATGGCAACGCCATCCAGACCCGCTATGGCCATCTTTCAGCAATGAACGTCTATTCGGGCCAGCGCGTCCGCAAGGGCGACATCATTGGTTTCATGGGTTCGACCGGCCGTTCGACCGGTAGCCACCTGCATTATGAAGTCCGCATCGCTGGCGAGCCGGTCAATCCGACCAGCTTCCTTGAGAGTGCAACAAAAGTGTCAAATATCTTGATTGCATCCAAGGATGCTGATACCAAATCTATGGGCGGTCCAGCTGAATAAGCACTACCGACCGTAAACGCATCACCTTTGGGAGAGGGTGTAATCTGGGGCTGGCATCGTGGAGACACCTTGCCGCCCTTTTTGTTTGTCCCTACATATAGGACATGACCATGTCTCCCGACATCCAGCTTTTGCCAAATGCCGCGAAACGCGTAGCGGAAATCGCGCATAAGCTCGGTAAGGCGCCTTTGCTGCGCCTATCGGTTGAAGGTGGCGGCTGTTCAGGATTCCAATACCGTTTCGGTCTGGCCGATGCGGTCGAAGCCGATGATGTCATCGCCGAATCGGGTGAGGCAAAACTGGTTGTCGATTCGGTCAGTCTTGATCTGGTGCGTGGCTCGGCAGTCGATTTTGTTGAATCGCTTGGTGGCAAAAGCTTTCAGGTCACCAATCCCAATGCCCAGTCGGGCTGCGGTTGCGGTTCCAGCTTTTCGGTTTGATGAGCGGCTGACCCCTCGCTAGGGTCGCAACATGCGTATCGCTACATATAATATCAACGGCATCAAAGCGCGTCTGCCGCGTCTGCTCGAATGGCTCGACGAAACCCGGCCCGACATAGCCTGCCTGCAGGAAATCAAAACGCAGGACGAAGGCTTCCCTGTCGCTGAGTTTGAACGTCTTGGTTATGGCGCGATCTGGCACGGGCAGAAAAGCTTCAACGGTGTGGCCATCCTCGCACGCGACGCCCAACCGGTCGAAACCCGGCGCGGTTTGGCGGGCGATCCGGAGGATGAACAGTCGCGCTATCTGGAGGCGGAAGTGCATGGCGTTCGTATCGCCAGCATCTACCTGCCCAACGGCAATCCCCAGCCGGGGCCTAAGTTCGATTACAAGCTGAAATGGATGCAGCGCCTGCGTGCGCGTGCAGCGGAATTGGCGGTGCTTGAACTGCCGGTGGTGCTCGCGGGTGATTATAACGTCATCCCGCACGATCATGACATCTGGTCGACCAAGGCGCTTCTCGACGATGCGCTGCGTCAGCCGGAAAGCATCGCCGCCTATCGCACTTTGCTCGCCGATGGCTGGACCGACGCTCTGGCCACGCATTTTCCGCAAGGGCGGGTGTGGACCTATTGGGACTATCAGGCAGGCGCCTGGCAGCAAGACCATGGTTTTCGTATCGACCATCTATTGCTCAGCCCGGTCGCGGCGGATCGACTGCGTGCTTGCGGCGTCGACAAGGACCATAGAGGTCGCGAGAAAGCGAGTGACCATGCCCCGACATGGATTGAGTTGGGTGACTGAAACAGAACAGGGGAGGGGAGTGTCTATGAGCAGACAAGTACTTGAGAAGGCTTTTGCCGAATCCGGATTGCCCGGAGCGGTGGCGTTAATCGCGGACCGCGACGGCGTTCGCCTTGTCGAGGCGTTCGGCCATGCCGATGCGACGACTGGAGCGGCAATGGAAATCGACACGATCTTCCAGATAGCGTCAATGACCAAGGCAATCGTGTCGGCCGGTGCAATGCAACTGGTGGAAAGCGGCGCACTCGATCTGGATGCACCCATTGGCGACCTGCTCCCGCAATTGGCGGATCCGCAAGTGCTCACCGGCTTTTCCGACAGCGGAGAACCGCAATTGCGCCCTGCATCGCGCCCGATCACGCTCCGCCATTTGCTGACGCACACGGCGGGGCTCGGCTATTTCTTCATCCGCCCGGAAGTGCTGCGCTATTTCGCCGCGACCGGAATGCCGGCACCGGGCTCGCTGGCATCTATCCAGATGCCGCTGCTGTTCGATCCGGGAGAGAATTGGGAATATAGCGTTGCAACTGACTGGGTCGGGCTGGCGGTAGAGGCTGCATCGGGCAAGCGGCTCGGTCAGTATCTGCAATCCAACCTGCTTGATCCACTCGGCATGTCATCGACCGCATTTCTCGATGCACTTCCCGACGATGCAGCCAAGGTGCATGCCCGCACACCGGAGGGCGATCTCGCCATCCAGCCGATGTTCCTTGGCGGTGGCGAGTTCGATGCGGGCGGCGGCGGGCTGTCGTCGACCGCGCATGATTATGGCCGCTTCGTGCGCATGATGCTGCGCGGTGGCGAGTTGGACGGACATCGTGTGCTGGCAGAAGCAACGGTCGCTGAAATGGCGCGCAACCAAGTCGCGCCGCTGCGGGCTGGCTTTATGGGTTCAGCGATGCCCGATCTCGCCCAACCCTATGACACGTTCCCCGACCAGCACACCGGCTGGGGCCTCGGCTTTCTAATCAATCCGGAGCAGGGCCCCAATGGTCGCGCGCCCGGCAGCTTGGCCTGGGCTGGTATCTTTAACAGCTATTATTGGATCGATCCCGCTAATGGCGTTGGCGGGGTGATGATGAGCCAGCTCGCGCCCTTTGGCGATGCAGGCGCCTTGGGTTTCTTTGGCGCGCTGGAACGAACAGCTTACGGGATTGAAGCTTGACAGGCTGCGTTTAATCACGCGATTAAATCAACTGATCCCGAGGAAGGATTGATGATGAACGCACCGATCCGCAAGCCTTTACCGCCCTTCGATTACAGCGAGCCCGCTGGCGCGCCTGCCTTTTTGGGGCCAGATTCGGTTGCGTGGCGGGTGTACAAGAACCAGATTGCGCTGGGCATTGGCGGGGTCGCTGCCGTGCTTCTGGAATTTGCCGATCCGCGCATCCGTTCGGGCGTGTGGGACCATTCGATCTACAAGGTCGATCCCATCGGCCGATCCGAGCGCACCGGCTATGCCGCGATGATCGGTGTTTATGGGCCTCAGGCTGCCGCCCGCCGCGTGATCGAAGGGGTCAACCGCATGCACGCCAAGGTGCAGGGTGAAACGCCCGGCGGCATCGCCTATTCGGCGAAGGATCCAGAGCTGCTCGATTGGGTCAGCGCAACCGCAGGCTATGGCTTCCTGACTGCTTACGACCGCTTTGTTGCGCCTTTGTCGGTCGAGGATCAGGAACGCTTCTACCGCGAAGGAACAGCTGTTGCCGAACTCTACGGTGTACAGAACAAGGTGAACAGCCGTGCCGATTTCTTCGCCATGATGGAAAAGCTGGCCCGACGGTTCGAACCGCATCCCATCAACACAGAGTTTCTCGATATCATCCAGTCGGGTAAGGCCGCGCCGCAAATACCACGCTTCCTGCACCGGGCACTGGCGCGCGCTGCTGTCTCGATCCTGCCACCGCTGGTGCGCGACCGGCTGGAATTGGGCCGTGAATATGATCTCACCTTTGCCGACCGCATCGCCATCAAGCTGGTAGCGCGCGCAGCGGAGCGCAAGCATGATCCTGAATCCCCGCCCGCAAAGGCCTGTGTGCGTTTGGGGTTGCCAAGCAACTTTCTTTATTTGCGCTCCGCCGAGCAGCAGCGGTTGCTAAGGGCCACTGAGTTGGCCGCCGCTTAGTCCGGTCTACAGACAGCGATCCGTTTTGATCGTTGGTCGATCAGGATTTTGTGGTGTTGCAGTACACGGGCACCGACCATAAGTTCGGGGAAGCGCTCAGAAACGCGAACATTGATGTTGGTAAATTCGGCGCCGCCGAAACGGAATGGGCCAGGCACCAGCGCGGTCTGTGTTTCGAGGCTGGTATTGGTCAATGTCGCATCTCCGGCGGCCTGCAACGGTCCACCGCCGATTTTGTCGAAAAGTGATTTTGGCATTATAAATTCAACATTGGCACCCGTATCCATTTGCCCTTCGGTTTCGACATTGCCGATCGATACGGGGATGCGAAATGGACGTTCATAGGTGACGACCTGTGCGTCGTCTGCCGGTAGTTCGAGTGAGCGGTTGAAAGATAAAGTGCGGGTCGGATAATCGATTATCAGCACGCCATCAGCGAAAAAGTCTCGACCGATAATACCCGATATCGCGGCTTCCGCTGAAAGGCGACTGCTATAGTCGCGGGTGATGACTTCTATATTTTCTCTCCGATATCCGCCGATTTCGAGAGATTCGAAGCGGGTCATATCGACGCTGGCCGTCGCAACACCGTCGCTCGTTAGGCCGCCATTGGTGATGGGCAGCGTTAGGGCTTTTGTCAGGCTGGCATCCGAGCGACCCAGTCCGCTGGCACCGGTGTCGATTGCAAATGCGAAAGGCCCTTTATCGTTGACCATGACATCGACGTAGATGCGCCCATCGACCACTCGAAAGGGTACGCGGAATAGAGAGTCGACATCGGCATCGGCGCGACAGACATCAGCATCTTTGACAGTGGTATGCGCGCAAGCGGTTGTTGTTGTGGCCGCTGCGAACAGGCTGGTTGCCAGCAAAAGGATTTTCTTCGGGGACTTGGACAAAACAGGTTACTCCGTATTAGCGTATTAATACGGTGATTGAATGTGTGCGGCTAGTCAATACTGTTAAGACACCGGTACTTTTCAGGCAAAATCCGGAAAGACAGTTCGTCGCAACCTTTCGGCGTCAATGCCATAATGCGCCGAAAGGGCAGCCACGACCACCATCTCGAAGCGCATCGTCGGCTTGAGGTCGCGGCCTTCGTAAAGCTGGTTTGTTGCAAGGCCCGGCCAGTCGCTGACTATCTTTCCGCCGTTGGTTAGGCCACCACCGAACAGCATTGCTGCAGATGCCGTGCCGTGATCGGTGCCGCGCGTGCCGTTCACATGCACGGTGCGGCCAAATTCGGTGGCGACCAATATCAGCGTTTTGGACCATGCGGGTCCCATTTCTTTGCGCATAGTGTCGATCATCTCATCGACACCTTTCAGCACGGTGCCCAAACGCCCTTCCTGATTGAAATGTGTGTCCCATCCTGTTGTCTCGACCATTGCAACACGCGCGCCGTCGGCCCCGGCCATCAGGCTGGCGACGAGCTTTCCTGCGACATTGCCGCCACGACCGGCGCCCGAGTCTATGCTGCCCGCCATAGCTTCTGTCGCTGTTGCGCTTTGCCAAAGCGGCGCGAGCTGGGCGTCCTCGGCATAGAGCATCGCTACCCGTTCCATCAGCGCGGTATCGGCATCGGGCAGGCGTGAGGGGGCGTAGCTGCTGACGGTGTAAGGTCCGCGTAATGCGAGCGGAATGGCATTAGCAACGGCAATCGCCTTGCTCTCGCCTTTTGGCAGCAGGCTTAACAAGCGGTTCAGCCAGCCATCGTCGCGGCCATAGGGCCGGGTTCCTGCAGTCTCCAGCATGTTCTGCCCGTCGAAATGCGAACGCTCACGATAGCCAGAGGCAATGGCATGATAGAAAGCCGCCTGTTTCTGCGCGAACAACCCGGCGCTCGTGGTCATTTGCGGGTGCAAGGTGAACAAGCTGTCGAGCTTTGTCCCGGTCGTGGCCTCACTTGCGATTTCACCTCGAGCGCCAACAAACGCCGGATCACCCGTTGGCGCGAGGATGGCAAGTCCGTCGGCGGCGCCGCGCTGGATGATGAAAATGAAGCGCCGGTCGGTTTCGGCTGCGGCAAAGGCCATGCGCGGAGCTATCGCAACTCCAGTAGATGCGAGCCCGGAAAGGATCAGGCGGCGTCGATTGAAGATCATGGGCTTATCTCCGAAGAAACTCGGGGGAAACGAGCAGCAGCGCGAGGCCCTGCTCGGGGCTTTCGGCGCGGGCAATATGCTCTGCGGTCATTGGCGAAAGGGTGCCGGGAAGGATGCTGGGGGCAAGTTTGCGCGCATCGACACGGTTGGCGGCGAGCTTGGCAAAACGGCCTGCAGTTTCGACCCTTCGCATCAGCCCCGCAGGTCCCGCCCAGTCCGCTGCAATATCGCCATAGCCTTTGGGCGAGCCCGGTTTCCAAACGGGTTGACCCATCTGGTTGAACAACGCGACAGCGGCCCGCTCGCGTCCGGGCACTTCTAAAACGCCAAGCGCCCGCAACGATGACAACGTCCATTCCCATGGGGTTTTGAACTTGGTCCCCGTCTGGGCCCAGCTTTCGGGCGCTTCTATCAGGGTGCGATAGAGCGTGGCAAGATCACCGCCTGTTTTGACGAAATTGGCTTCGAGTCTTTGAACCAGCGCAGGGGGCGGATCGTCGGCGACAAAATGACGCGCCAGTTTGGTTGCGATATGCCGCGCCGTTGCCGGGTGGGTAGCAAGGTCCGATAGGATGGCATCCAGCGCCTTGGCGCCATTTTGCGCATAGCTCCGCCCGACAATCGTGCGCTTTCCCGGTTCGTGCAGCGCGTCGACGAATATGCCTTCACCCGGTTTGGTGTCGCTGCCCAGAATGCGCTGCAATCGGCGTTCACCCAGTCCGCCGACCGTGAGGCCCGTCATAGCGCGGGCAAATTCGGTGACGTCTGCTTGGCTAAAGGCGGTTCTGTCGCCCAGTGTATGGAGTTCCAGAATTTCGCGAGCGAGATTTTCGTTGAGTCCAATTTCGCGTTTGCGACGCGAACCGATACGTTGTGCAAGCACGCTGTTGGGTCCGATCGATTGCGCCTGATCGAGATATAGAAGCATTGCTGGATGCCAGCTTGCCGCTTTGAGTAGATCGGCAAAACGGCTGAAAATATGCGGTCGGATTGCTTCGAACTCGAAATTGCCCGCAAGGCCGACCGTCACAATCTTGTCGATCGAAATCGCAAAATGGTTTGCCCAAAAATGTACCAGTCGTTCGGCAAAATCCTGTCGCGAAGCGAGCGCGACGCCGAGGCGGGTATCAACTGCCGCGACATATTGATCGCGCAACGCCTTGCGATATTCGTTGAATTGCAGTTCGGCTGCATCGGCACCATCGGCCTTTGCAGCCTTGCGTTCCCGATTTTCGATACGCAGGTCTTTGATGGCGGTAATCAATTCGCTTCGGGGCGGCAGAGCTGAAATGGCAGCGGGCCTGGGATCGAATTTCGCCATCTGGTCGATCAACCAGCGTTTGGGGTTGGCAAGCGGTGCGGCATCGGGCCGCGCACCCAACCCGAAGCGATTCAGGGCAATTGCCGTTTCGATGGCCATCGACTGTCCTCCTCGTTCAAGGCTACCCCAAAAAATGCAGGGTCTTTTCCCTAAACGGACGAGCTGACGAAACCCTTCGCTTTTTATTTGGCTTTCGCGCGCACCCGCCAGATGATGTTGCCGACATCGTCGCTGACCAGCAGCGCGCCGCTTTTGTCGATGGCGAGCATCGTCGGGCGGCCTTGTGCTTTCTCCTCCTTGTCGAGGAATCCAGTCAGCACATTGAGCGGTTGGCCGGTGGGCATGCCGTTTTTGAACGGCACGAAAATCACGTCATAGCCGGATTTCGGTACCCGGTTCCAGGACCCGTGGCGTGCGACAAAGGCGCCGCTGGCGAATGCGCCGCCCAGCTTTGCCCGGTCGGCAAAGACCAGGCCAAGCGGCGCGGTGTGCGCGCCAAGCGCATAGTCGGGGCGACGTTCATATTCGCGCTTCTCGGGCTTTCCGGGTTTGACACGATGGTCGGTATAACCGCCCCAATAATGGTGCGGCCAGCCATAGTCCGCGCCGAATTCGACCAGCGCAAGATAATCCGGTACGGTGTCCGAACCCAGCATGTCGCGTTCGTTGACGACCGTCCACAGTTGCCCCTGGCTATCCCAATCAAGACCGACCGGATTGCGTAGGCCCGAGCTGTACGCCCCGCTTTTACCGGTAACGAGGTCGAGTTCGATCACCCGTGCACGGCCAATTTCCTGATCGAGGCCATTTTCGGCAATGTTGCTATTCGAACCTACGGCGATGTAGAGTTTCGTGCCATCGGCGCTGGCCGCAAGGTTGCGGGTCCAATGGTTGTTCGGCGCCTTGGCGTTGAGTTCAAGGATCTTGTTACCCTTGGCCGTAATCTTGGTGTCGCCTTCCTTGTAAGGGAAAGCCATAACGGCATCAGTATTTGCAACGTAAAGGATGTTGCCAACCAAGGCCATTCCAAAGGGCGAGTTCAGCCCTTCGAGAAACACGCTCTTCACCTCGGGCTTGCCGTCGCCATCGGCGTCACGCAACAGGGTGATGCGGTTGGCAGAAGGTACGGCTGCGCCAGCCTTTTCGAACAGTTTTGCCGCAATCCAGCCTTCGATGCCTTTCATGCGGTTGGCGGGGGCATTGGTTTCGGCGACAAGCACGTCGCCATTGGGCAGCACATAGATGTTGCGTGGATGGTCAAGACCTTCGGCAAAGCGCTCAACGACTAGTCCTTCGGCAGCGGTCGGGGCCTCTCCCGCCTTCCAGCGATCGGCCTCCGCGACCGAAACGGTCGGGAACATCTGCTCGCGCGCTTCGGTGATTTCAGGCTTCGGACCTGTCACCTTATCGAGCGATAGCTGCGCGACGTCGGGGCGGGTCGCATACCATCCGCCGATTCCGATAAGGACGAGCAGAAACGCCAGGAATCCAAAGATGTGCTTGCGCATGTTAACGCCCTTCCTCTGCACGTTTGCGATCGAATATCCATACCAGTATTGCCAACAGGCCACCAATTCCGAAACCTGCAACCATCCCGATCGAAGCCTCGTTCATCGCAATGCCGACAATCGAACCGATCAGTAGGCCGATAAACAGGAAAATGCCGCCGCCAAAGCGCGGGCGATCGGATGAAGGCTTATTGTCTGGGATGGTCATATTTCGGTCTTTGCCACCATATGGGGGGCGGGGGCAAGCCTTCAAGCCAACACATCTGTTTCGAACAGATCTGGCTAACGCTTCGGTAACCACGTGCTGGAAGGCTTCATCTACCGATTGCGGGTAAAAGCGTCCCTGCAGGCAGGCCACACCCCGGTCAGCCTGCCACTCAATAACCAAGAGGTCGCACTCGAACATGTATCTGCCGCTTTATGTCAACGCCCGCGATGTCAGCGAGGCGCAGGCCCTGATTGCCCGTTTTGGGTTTGAGGCCGGGCTTGAAGCGGCAGAACGTGCCGAAAAGAGCCGCAATGTTGGCAACCATTTGCATTATTGCCGCTGGCGTCAGATTGAACGGCTGGTAATCCTGCTCAATCTTGAAACCTCATTGGGCACTATCCACTGAAAAGCGCCAACAGTGCGCTTCCATTTCTGACGCAGAATCCCTAACAGGGCCGCCATGTGGCAGCTCCTGCAATTTCCCCTATGTCCGTTTTCGCGCAAGGTGCGCCTGCAAATGGGCGAAAAGGGGATTGCCTATAGCCTGGTGCGCGAAAATCCGTGGGAACATCGCGACGAATTCCTCTACATGAACCCTGCGGCGCGCACGCCGGTTCTGGTAGACCCGGCGCGCAACCTGACCTTGTGCGATTCCGTCGCGATTGGCGAATATATCGAAGAGGTCAGCGACACCGCCCCGATGATCAGTGGCTCTGCGGCCTACCGCGCCGAAATCCGTCGCCTGACCGCCTGGTTCGATCAGCAATTTTATGGGGATGTCACCGCACCGTTGCTCCATGAGCGGATGAAAAAGCGGCTGGTGCATCGGCAGCCACCCGACAGCACCGTGCTGCGCGAGGCGATGCGGCTGGCGAACGGGCACCTCGACTATATCGATTACCTTATCGACCACCGCGCGTGGATGGCGGGCCCGACAATGAGCATGGCCGATCTTGCCGCCGCCGCGCAGATTTCGGTTGCCGACTATCTGGGCGGGATTGACTGGAGCGGGCACGAGCAGACCAAGAGCTGGTATTCGATGTTCAAAAGCCGCCCGAGTTTCCGGCCTTTGCTATCCGAGAGGATGGAGGCGATCACGCCTCCGCCCTATTATGAGCAGGTCGACTTTTAAGCTGGAGCAGTGTCCCGTAGCGCGCCGCTTTTGATCAGCGGAATCAGGAGCAGCGCAACGAGCAACGTGTTCGAAACGATGTTAAGCGCAAAACCGGTTGCGTACGAAATATAACCGTCGATCACATACCATCCTACCGTTGCCACCAGCACGGCGCGCCAGAAAGGGGTGGCGCTGTCGCGGGTCAGTCCGAATATGGCCTTGAACACACCGAGCAAGGTCAAACCCCAGCCTATGCTGACTGCACCCATCAGTCCCAGAGAGAAACGATGATGCGCGTCAGGCACCGCCGGGAAGGGGTTGCCAAGCATATCGAATACCGGCCGCACCAACCCTTCGGTTGCCGCAAATGCGCCGCTTGCCAGTACAATACCGAAGATAATCACGCCCCATGCCCAAAGTTTGAACCAATTTTGCCAAAAGCTTGACATAGCATTTTCTTTCCTGTCCGAAAAAGTATGTAGCGGATGCTACAATAACGTAACGGTCGCTACAAGAGTTAATTGCGCATAAGCAGGGCTGGATGGAACAAAGCAAAACAGACGAACGGCGTTCCGCAATTGTTGACCGGCTGGCCGACCATGTGCTTGCGCACGGTCTGGTGTCGGCCAGCTTGCGGCCGTTGGCCAAGGCCGCTGGTACCAGCGATCGTATGTTGCTCTACTATTTTACAGATAAATCCGAATTGCTGGCTGCCACGCTCCAGCGCATTGCCGAACGCATGACTATAGCGATGGCGGATCACGCCGCACCGGAGCCCTTGCCGCTGCCCGCTCTGCAGAAAAGACTCGCGAGCTTACTTTTTGAAGATCGTTTCTGGCCATATATGTGTATCTGGATCGAACTGGCGAGCAGGGCTGCGCGAGGTGATCCGCTTTACTCGCCGATCGCCGCCGCAATCGGGCAGGGCTTTCTTGCCTGGGGCGAGGCGCAACTGGCGGCAAAAAATGATGCGGAGCGCGCGCGCGATGCGGCCAAATTACTGGTCGCTATAGAGGGCATGATGCTGGTCCGCGCGATCGGATTGCATGAGGTCGCCAACCGAAGTCTGGACTAGCTCTCCGGCGCCGCGCTCCGCTTCCGGTTCCAGACCAATATTCCTGCGATAGCCGCCAAAATAAAAGACAGCGTGCCCAGTATTGGAAACAGCAAAGCGGATGCCATTAACAGCCAGAATACCCAGCCGGTCTTGCCATTTTTATATGGATCTTCGCGCCCGCGAACAATGTTGATAAAGGCAGCAACACCCAGAGCGACTGCGACGGGCAAGTATAATGCGGTCAGCATGAACAACCAAAAGGCAACGCCCATTTCATATAGCGTCTGTCCATAATCCTTTCCTGCGATAACGCACCGGTGCGCCATGCCTTCATTTAACTGGCAGCCTGCCGATTGCGCGATGATAGCTGCGGCGAAGGTTATCAAGACGGGAGCTATCGCAATGAGCAGCGCCAACCCGGCACTCACAAACAGAGAAGTCGATAGCTTCACATTTTTGCTCCCTTGATCAGGTTGGTGAAAACTTAGACCAATTGGGTGCCTATGCTAATGCTCCGTTGAACCGGTGCAAAAAATGCTGCGGTCAGGGTTCGTGCTTTGACGCCTTGACCGGCTTTATCATTCCCGGCGTGACGAAACCCATGCCTTCGGGCACCAGCGCCGCCTGTTTGAGTTTGGTCTCCATCGATCGATATTCCTCCTCCATTTCGGGAGAAACCGTTGCGCGACTGGCGTTCAATGCCTGGCTAAAGTGGGTCATCCGCACTTCGTTGGCGTCGCTTCCGCCTTCGCGCAGAGCAAACAAGCCGGCACGACGGACGAGGTCTTCCAGATCGGCACCGGTGTAGCGATCGGTGCGCTCGGCGATTTCGTCAAGATCGACGTCCTTACCGAGCGGCATCTTGGCCGTGTGAATCCCTAAAATGCGCCGACGGCCGCCCTTGTCCGGTACGGTTACATAGACCAGCTCGTCAAATCGCCCCGGACGAAGCAATGCCGGGTCCATCAGCGTGGGCCGGTTGGTTGCACCGATGACGACAACGGATTGCAATTCTTCCAGACCGTCCATCTCGGCGAGCAAAGTATTGACCACGCGCTCGGTCGCTTGCGGTTCGCTCGCACCTCTTCCCCTTGCGGGCGCAAGACTGTCAATCTCGTCGATGAAGATAATCGTAGGGGCTACTTGCCGCGCACGCGCGAACAGGCGGGCGATCTGTTGCTCGCTCTCGCCATACCATTTGCTCAACAGGTCTGATGACTTGGTCGAGATGAAATTGGCCTCACTCTCTCGCGCCACCGCCTTAGCCAGCAAGGTCTTGCCGGTTCCGGGCGGTCCGTAAAGCAGGAACCCCTTGGCCGGGCGGATGCCGAGACGGCGGAAGGCGTCTGGGTTTTTGAGGGGGAGCTCGATTCCCTCCTTCAGTTTTGCCTGCGCTTCGTCGATACCGCCGACATCCTCCCATCGGACATTGGGCGACTGAACCATCACCTCTCGCATTGCCGAAGGCTGGACGCGCTTGAGCGCTTCGAGGAAATCGTCCCGGGTGACCTTCAGATTCCCCAGCACTTCGGCCGGGATTGTTCCGGTTGAAAGATCGAGCTTGGGCATGATGCGCCGGACCGATTCAATCGCTGCCTCGCGGCTGAGGGCGTTGAGATCTGCGCCGACAAAGCCATAGGTCGTTCGCGCCAGTTCGCGCAGTGAGACTTTGGCATCGAGTGGCATGCCGCGCGTATGGATCGCCAGGATTTCGCGTCGACCGCTTTCATCGGGAACGCCCACAATGATTTCGCGGTCAAAGCGCCCTGGGCGGCGCAGCGCTTCGTCGATGGCTTCAGGCCGATTGGTTGCTGCTATCACGACCAGATTGGTTCGCGGCTCCAGCCCGTCCATCAGCGTCAGCAACTGTGCGACCAGCCGCTTTTCGGCCTCGCCGTGCACTTTGTCCCGTGACGGGGCGATCGAATCGATCTCGTCGATAAACAGGATGGAAGGAGCGGTCTTGGTAGCTGCCGCGAAAATCTCCCGCAGTTTCTTTTCGGATTCGCCATAGGCCGATCCCATGATTTCGGGGCCGTTGATGACGAAAAATTCGGCCTCGCTCTCATTTGCAACCGCGCGGGCAAGACGCGTCTTGCCGGTTCCCGGCGGGCCATGCAGTAATACGCCGCGCGGTGGATCGACGCCCAGCCGGGTGAACAGCTCTGGATAACGCAAGGGAAGCTCGACCATTTCACGCAACTGGCGAATGGTATCGGCCATGCCGCCAATATCGTCATAGGTAACATCCGCGCGACGCACATCGCCGTCATGGCTATATTCAGCACGCAGCTCGACATCGGTATCCTGGTCGATATGGACGATGCCCTTGGGTGTGGTTGACACCACCGTCAGACGGATTTCAGTGAGCGCGAAGGCGGGTGCCGCCAGCATTTGCGCCAGTTGCGGCGGCATATTTTCGGGCGCGACACGCTGTTGGCCGTGGGTCGCAACAACATCTCCGGCCAACAGCGCGCGACCGATGAAATTGCGTTTGAGGGCATCGCCCGGTCCTTCGAGGCGGATTTCGGGCTGGGCTGGCGCAAAAACGACGCGCTTCGCAGCGATTGACGTAGTTTTCTTGACCTCCACATGGTCACCTGCACCGGCTCCAGCATTGGCGCGTTGCAAGCCGTCGAGCCTAATGACTTCGAGGCCTTCATCTTCCGGGTAAGGGTCAAAGGCTCTTGCGACGGTTGTTCGCTTACCGATAATCTCGATAACATCGCCCTGCTGCAGGCCATGTTCGGCCATGAATTCGCGCGACAGGCGGGCAAGTCCGCGCCCCGAATCCTCGGGCCGGGCATTGGCAACCTGGAGTTTGCTGTTTTTTTGCTTTGCCATATCCGGTTACCTTTGGTCCAAGCCCCTGATTTTCAAGATAGGGTGGCAGACTGGACGGGGCAACGGGCAAAAAAAGAGGCCGGGAGTAAACCCGGCCTTTGAAAAGTCTTACTTTAGGAGAGGATGCCTGTAAGGCCCGACCCATATGTAGTCGTCTCGTTTTTTGTGCAAGTGCGAAGAAAACAATCGGGGTTGCAATTTTTGCAATCCGAATTAGCTTTCAACTCAACGAAAACCGGTAAAATTCTGAAGCAATGTTCGGTTCGCTTCATTTTTGCGCCGCACAAATTAGAGAGTTCTCCCCAAATGCGCCGATTGCCGCCGCTGCGCTCGCTAGAAGCCTTTGTCCGGATTGCCAAATTGGGCTCCGCCAAGGCTGCAGCATCCGAAATGGCACTATCGCCTCCAGCCTTGAGTCGGCGAATCAAGGCGCTCGAAGATTTCATGGGCAAGCCGCTTTTCGAACGAAAGGCACAGGCAATGATCCTGAACACCGAGGGTCATGCGCTGCTAAAAGCGATTGAACCCGCGTTGGAGGCGATGGCCGACGCCGTCGAGGAATTGTCAGGGCAGGGTGGCGAATATCGACTGCGCCTTGGCGTATTGCCGCTTTTCGGTTCGCAACGCCTGATTCCGAAACTGCCGGAACTGCGCAAGTTGTTCCCTAAGTTGCACATCGATGTCGACACCTCGGCGCATGCTGAAAATCTACTGGGCGATGTGGTCGATGCGGCAATCATCATTGCCGACCAGGTCGATCCGCGTCTTTATGCCGTCCGTCTCGATCGCAATAATGTTTACGCCATCGCATCGGATAGCATGGCCAAAGAGCACAATCTGAAGAAACCGGCCGATTTAAAGGATCAGACCGTGCTGGTACACAGCGACATGCCGCTGATATTCAATGCGTGGCGAGAAGCGGTAGGGGAACCGCGGCTGAAGCCTGCGGCAATAGACCATATCGACAGCGGCCCACTGATGCTTGAAGCCGCCGCGAATGGGCTGGGCGTGGCAATCATGCATGGCAGCCATTTTTCAGACGCCAAAGACCCTCGACTGGTTCGGCTTTTCGATACCGAGGTCGAGAGCCCTTACAGCTATTGGTTTGTCTGCCGCCCGCGCGCGTTGAAGCAGCGTGCAGTGCGTATTTTCCACGATTGGCTGCTTAAATCCGGGGTTTGAAATAAAAGGCCGAGGCGCGGGGTGGTGTGAACCCCGCCCTCGGCAGGATGTTGGCATAGGGAGATCCATGCCAACCGGGTCGCAACGCCCGATTGGCAGGGGAATCGATTCTCAACGCGTGACGCGCGTCACGCCTTTCAAATTTCGGTCTCGGATTTTCCGTTCAGCGCCAGATAGCAGCAGCGTGGGCCAGGCTGTTGTTCTGATGATTTCTGTCATTGTCGATTATCCAGCGAATCCGCTCGAGTGAACGAGTCTCCAGTGGTTCTTCGAAAGCAACCCCACATCGTTCGCCTTTCACCCAACTTACCGAACCTAGCGCTTCAATCCGCTCGACCTTAACCAGAATGGTTGCGCCGATGCGTGGAGGTTCAGTTGTTCGTAAGCGACAGCCGGTGCGCGACACATTTTCAAGCGTACAACGCGCTGTACGTTCTGGCAGCACCAAACCCGCATCCAACTCGATTGTCAGCCGTGCAACCGACCGCTTCCCGAGTTTCCCAAAAGTTTTGCGCATGCTCATTGAGCGCTGAACGTAACCAATGACTGTGAAAATTTGATTGAAGGGTGGAGCAATTACGGAGTGTCATGCCGTAACAGCCTGTGGAATGGCCGCCTAAAACATAAATGGGCGCTGGTATTGCTACCAGCGCCCACTGCGCCTGATCCTGGAAGTCCTTGGCCTCAAGGGCCATTCTTTCCGCTTTCCGGCGTCCGGCTCGCTGGCGGCCCCGAAGGGTCGCCAGTTTGCCTGACTGCTTTCGGTATCCTGCCCGGCGTTGGCTTTTGGCGGTGAGGCCTCGGCCCGCACATGGCGTTCGTTGTCCGGCAGCAACCTCTGCTTTCCTGCTTCTTCCACTTTCGCTTCTGAAACGCTCTGGCGAGGTATCTGACAGTTCTTTCGTTCCGCTCTGCTTCCCGTTTCCGTTCCACTTCGCTTTCCGGCTTTCCTGCCTGACAACTGAAAGGTCTCATCGAACCCTGAGTCGGGCAACGGGAATCTTGCGACTTATCCACAGGCGGAGGGGTTTGCGGTGGACAAAATGGAGAACAAGAAGATGCATGTCGCGGGGGGGAAATAATACATCGCTGTTGCGACATTAAGCCACAAACGAATACGGCCTCCACGCTGTGCATGAAGGCCGTTCGTCTTGATCAGCGAGCGGGGGAGAGGAGGAGGAGATGCTCGCCGGTCAGAATGTGTTTCGAAAGTTTCGCTTTCGGTGACCCGCATTTGGCGATTGGGGGTTCATTGTGCAATTGCGAAAAGAAAAAGGTCAGTTGCACGAAATGCAACTGACCTCGAATTGCGCGATTTGCACTTATGGATTTATGCGGCCATGGCCTGCCATGTCGCCATCACTAGCGCGAATCCCCGGGCATCGCCCGTAGTGGTGCCCTCCATCCGGTTCATCACATAAGAAAATGTCGTCTGTGTATCCATGTCGACGATGGCGATCGAACCGCCATAGCCGCCCCAATAGCAGCTATTGGGGTTGGGCAATGGCACCATGCCGCCCGGCAGGCCAAAACCCATGCCAAACCGCACGGGGATGCCAAGAACAAGATCTGTACCTTCAACCTGGCATTCGAGTGCGCGGCGACACCCGGCGTCTGACAGGAAGCGCTTTCCTTTTCCGACGCCGCCATTGGCCAGTATGGCATGAATTTCCGCTACAGACCGGGCATTGCCTGTACCGCCAGCAGCCGGAATCTCCGCGCCACGCCATGCACGTTTTGCCGTTTCGCCGACATCGATACCCGGATTGGTCGCCATATTCTTCTGCAATTCGGAGCCGGGCTGTGCGCCCACCGCAAACGGTGGTGGCACCAGTTCGGCGACTCGGGCGTCTTCGCTGGCGGGCAATCCAATATGGAAATCGGCACCGAGTGGTTCGGCGATTTCTTCCCTGAACACGGTACCGACAGTTTTTCCGGTCGCGCGCCGGATTACTTCACCGACGAGATAGCCTTGCGTCAACGCGTGATAGCCTGGTGCGGTCCCGGGTTTCCAGAACGGCGCCTGCCGCGCCAGCAGATCGGTACATTTGGACCAGTCGTACAGATCTTCGCGTTGCAGTGGCTCTTTCCAACCCGAAAGGCCTGCCGAATGGCTGAGCAAATGCGCAATTGTGACGTCGCCTTTGCCCTCTGCAGCAAATTCGGGCCAGAACTTGCTGACCTCGTCGTGCAGGTCAAAAACCCCACGGTCGGCAAGCAACAGTGCTGTCAGTGCGGTCATCGTTTTGGTTGTTGAATAGACGTTGACGATGGTGTCGCGTTCCCATTCGCGCGATTTGGCCGGATTGGTATGGCCGCCCCAGATATCGACCACCGTCTCGCCGCCTTTTGTCGCGCAGAACGAGGCTCCCAGATCGGCACCGCTTGCAAGACTGGCTTCCATCACGGACTTGACGCCCGCAAATTTGCCCTCTGCAACGCCCTGGACGCTCACGCGTCGATGCTCGGTGAACCGATATTGGCGTGGGCCACGCCGCCATCGACGGTGATCGTATCGCCGACCACATAGTTGCCCGCATCCGACGCGAGGTAGATCGCGGCCGCTGCCATGTCCTCGGCAACCCCGATGCGCTTGTTCGGAATGTTGCTGGCAACCGCATCGCCATGGTCGCGAGCGGCCTTGTTCATGTCGGATGCAAAAGCACCCGGGGCGATCGCAGTGACATTGATCTGATCCTGCACCAACCGCGCGGCCATACGTTTTGTAAGATAGAGTATCGCCGACTTGGATGCGTGATAGCTGTACGTTTCCCATGGGTTCAGGCGGATGCCGTCGATCGAACCGATGTTGATGACCTTCGCCGGATGCGCCTTCGATGCTGCGGCCTTGAGCTGCGGATAAAGCGCTTGGGTCAGGAAAAAGGGGCCCTTGACGTTGAGGTCCATGACCTTGTCCCAGCCCGCTTCAGGGAATTCCTCGAACGGTGCGCCCCATGCGGCGCCTGCATTGTTGACGAGGATGTCGAGCTTTGACTCACGCTCGGCAAATGCCGCCGCCAGTGCCTTGCAGCCCTCAACGGTCGAGACATCCATTGGCAGCGGGATGCAGTTGGGGCCCAGTTCTGCTGCGGTCGCTTCGCAGGCGTCCGCTTTGCGTGAGCTGATATAGACCTTGGCACCTGCCGCGATGAAACCCTCGGCCATATGACGACCCAAATTTTTGGAACCGCCCGTAACAAGGGCTATGCGGCCTTCAAGGCTGAACAGTTTTTGCAAGTCCATGATGATCTCCTTTTTATTCCCGTCCCGCTTGCGGGAGGGGTTAGGGGAGGGGACGAGCGCAGCGAGCCGTGTGTAAGGCTTGGGGCCCTCCCCCGGCCCCTCCCGCAAGCGGGAGGGGAGTTTAATAACCGTTCAGTTTGGCCACGCGGTCGGCATGGAAATAGATGTCGCCCATGAACTCGGCCAAAGCGCGGTCGCGCTTCATATAGAGGCCGATATCATATTCATCGGTCATGCCGATGCCGCCATGCATCTGCACGCCTTCGCGGACAGAGAGGCTGCAGGCGAGGCCAGCCTTGGCCTTGGCAACCGAGGCGTAGAGCTCCGCACGCGGATCTTCCTCGTCGAGGAAGTTCTGCGCCTTGAGCACTGCCGAACGCGCCATTTCCATCTCGCCATAAAGATGCGCTGCACGGTGCTGCAATGCCTGGAACTCACCGATGACGCGGCCAAACTGCTTACGCTGTTTGAGATAGTCAAAGGTCAGATCCATCGCACCAGTGCCAACGCCGACCATTTCGGCGGCGGAACCGGTGCGTCCGGCGTTGAGCATCTTGGACAGGACGGCCCAGCCGCCATCGACATCGCCAATCACGGCGTCGGCGGTTACTTCGACGCCGTCAAATGCGACACGTGCCGCCATCGCGGAATCGACGGTGCGCGCGGCATCCATCGACAGACCCGCTGCATCCTTGTCGACCGCAAACAGCGTCAGGCCATCGGTTTCGCCAACGGCACCACCAGTGCGGGCGGCAACAATCAGCATGTCGGCGGAGCTTCCCTGCACGACAAACTGCTTTGCGCCGCTCAGCTTGAAGCCATTGCCGCTGCGTTCGGCCTTCACCGCGATCTTTTCGGGATGGTGCTTCTTGCCTTCTTCCAGCGCGATGCCGATCACGGTTTCGCCTGCAAGGATGCCGGGGAACCAGCGGTCGCGCATTGCCTTGTCGGCAGCCTTCAATGCTTCAACAGCAACCACCGAGGTTGAAAGGAAAGGCGAGGGCGACAGGTTACGTCCGATTTCCTCAAGCACGATGCCGGCTTCGACATGGCCCATGCCAAGCCCGCCATCGGCATCGGGAATCAGGATACCGGTGAAGCCCATTTCGGAAAATTGCTTCCACAGATCGTGGCTGAAGCCATCCTTGCAATCCATATCCCGATATTTGCGCAGATGCGCGACGGGGGCTTCGGTTTTCATGAAGTCGCGTGCGCTATCGCGAAGCATCGACTGGTCTTCATTATAGGTCATCGCCATTGGTCAGGCTCCCGGCATGTCGAGAATGCGTTTTGCGACGACGTTGAGCATGACTTCGCTCGTGCCGCCTTCGATCGAATTGGCTTTGGTGCGCAGCCAGTCGCGTGCGCGCTTGCCGCCATTCGAACGTTCGCTTTCCCATTCCAGATAGTCTGAACCACCCGCAGCCATTACAAGTTCGTGGCGCTTCTTGTTCAGTTCGGTACCGATATATTTCATCAGGTTCGAATAGGCCGGATGCGCGGTGCCGGTTTTCCATTCGTCCATGAAGCGTTCGCTGTGCGCGCGGAAGGCGAGGCTCTCGACGTCGAACATCGCAAGCTGCGCGCGCAAAATGGGCTCATCTCCCAACGCGTCCTTGAAGCCGCCGCCGAGCGAGGCGGTGCCGCCATCGCCGCCCATGCCCGAGATCATTTCGCGTTCATGGCCGAGCAGATATTTGGCGACATCCCAACCGCGGTTGAGTTCGCCGACAATCTGGTGCTTGGGCACGACAACATTGTCGAAGAATGTTTCGCAGAAGGGCGAATTGCCCGAAATCAGCTTGATCGGCTTGGTGGTAACGCCCGGTGTCGTCATATCGAACAGCAGGAAGCTGATGCCCTGATATTTGTTTTCCTTGTCGGTGCGGACAAGGCAGAAAATCCAGTCGGCCTTGTCGGCATAGCTGGTCCAGATTTTCTGGCCATTGACCACCCAGTGATCGCCCTTGTCTTCGCCAAAAGTCTGCAGCGAAACGAGGTCAGAACCTGAGCCCGGTTCTGAATAGCCCTGACACCAGCGGATTTCTCCGCGCGCGATCTGCGGCAGGTAATGGCGCTTCTGCTCTTCGGTGCCGAATTTGAGCAATGCGGGGCCAAGCATCCAGATGCCAAAGCTGTTGAGCGGAGAGCGCGCACCAGCGCGTGCCATTTCCTGTCGGAAGATTTTGGTTTCGGCGGGCGACAGCCCTGCGCCGCCATAATCCTTCGGCCAATCGGGCACAGTAAGACCCGCCGCAGCGCAGCGTTCCATCCATTGTTTTTGCGCTTCGCTCTGGAAAACGAAGTTGCGACCGCCCCAGCAGGTGTCGTCGTCGCTTTTAATCGGGGTTTTCATTTCGGGCGGGCAGTTTGCCTCTATCCACGCCCTGATTTCCGTCCGGAATGTTTCCAGCTCGCTCATCGGGATTCTCCTAAAAAGTGCCGAATCACTATGTCTCTTTGTGCGCTTTACGCAAGCGTCAACTTATGAGGCGCGCTTTCCGTAACGGCAATTTTGCGCCCGTTGACCGCAGCTTTTTAAGCAGACAGGATAGCGGCGAGAGAGTCGGGATGAGGAGAGGAATATGAGATTCGCTGGAAAGACGGCGGTCGTCACCGGGGCAGCATCAGGCATCGGCAAGGCCACCTGCCTTCGGCTGGCCGAAGAAGGTGCGACCGTAATCGCTGCCGATATCGATGAAGAGGGCGGAAGCGAACTCGCAGCAACCTCCAACGGAAAGATATTCTTCAAGCGCACCGATGTCTGCAACGTCGCCGACATCAAGGCGCTGATGGACTTTGCTGCAGAAAAGACCGGCGGCATCGACATCGTGTTCAACAATGCGGGCGCAGCGGGCGATCGCGCACCGATTGACGAGATCGAACCCGAAGGCTGGGACAAGACGATGGACCTGTTGTTGCGCTCGGTCGCAATGGGTATCCGTTATGCCGTGCCGCATATGAAAGGGCGCAAGGGCGCGTCGATTGTCAACACCGCCAGCATTGCTGCGCTGGGCGCGGGATATTCTCCATCGGCCTATGCCGTGGCAAAAGTGGGCGTGCTGCACCTTTCGAAAATGGCGGCAGCGGAGCTCGCCAAATTTGATATTCGCGTCAACGCGATCTGCCCGGGCTTTATCAAGACCAATATTTTCGCTTCAGCTCTCGAAGTTCCGGCTGAACAACGAGACGCGGCAAATGCCATCATTCATGGCGTGGCCGATGCGGCGCAGCCAGTCAAAGGTGGGGGCAATCCAGAGGATATCGCCTCGATGGTCGCCTATCTCGCAAGTTCGGAAGCACGCTTCATCACCGGCACACATATGGTTGTCGATGGAGGTATCACCATCGGCCCGCGCCATAGCTGGGATGAAAATGCCCCTGCGATGTTCGACTCGGTCGAAAGCTTCGTCGGCGCGGCTCAGGAATGACGATTACCTCCGACGGGCGCGTCCCGACGCGCATCAAATTCTTTCACGGCTTTGGCAGCATCGCTTATGGCGTGAAGGAGAACGGGTTTTCGACCTTCCTGCTGCTGTTCTACAATCAGGTCATCGGCATGGATGCCCGGCTCGTTGGTGCAGCGCTGGCGATTGCAATGGTCGTCGACGCTTTTGCTGATCCGATTATCGGGCATATGAGCGACCGAACCTATTCGCGCTGGGGCAGGCGTTTGCCGTGGCTCTATCTCGCGGCAGTCCCGCTGGCTGCGTCGTGGATGCTGCTCTGGCACCCGCCAGGGCTGGAGGGGTGGCAGGCCTTTGGCTATCTCGTCGTCACGGCTATTTTCGTTCGAACGCTGGTTTCGGCTTGCGAAGTGCCCTCGGTCGCGATCCTGCCCGAACTGACGCAGGATTATGACGAGCGAACCAGCCTGATGCGGTTGCGCTATCTGTTCGCATGGGCGGGCGGATTGCTGATGCTGTTCCTTGCCTATGGCGTGTTTCTGGTTTCGGACAAGGAAGGCGAAGTCGGGCAGCTGCTGGCTGAAGGCTATTGGCTGTACGGCATTACCGGCGCCTGCCTGATGGCGTTCACCGTCCTGCTCTCCGCAATCGGGCAGCATAAACGGCTCGCCCATTTGCCTGCGACACAGCCTGACCGCACGACGGTGCGTGAGGCGATGCGGGAGATTTGGCACTCGGTTTCACACCCGACCTATCTGGTGCTGATTTCAGCCGTCGCTTTTGCCGCAGTCAGCACGCAGGTCACCTATGTCCTGTCCAACTATCTGTACATTTTCGTATGGCGGTTCCCCGAACGCTGGTTCCAGGCTTATCCCTGGTTGCTGTTCGGCAGCGTCATCATTGCATTCTTCCTTGTTGCCTTTTTCAACAAGAAATGGGGCAAGAAGGATTCAGCGTTCCGCTTCATCTTCATCAATGCCGGGTTCTGGATTACGCCGTTCCTGCTGTTTCTCGGCGGGTTCTGGCCCGAAACGGGCAGTAATCTCTCGACCGCGATGGTGTTCGCATTCTTCTTCATCGCCAATTGTTCCGGGGTAATCATCCAGATTTCGGTCGCTTCGATGATCGCCGATGTCGTCGAGGTGACCGAGGAGCAAACGGGTCGTCGTTCGGAAGGGCTGCTCTATGCCGGCAATCTGTTTGTGCAGAAATGTGCGACTGGCGCAGGCATCTTGATTGGTGGCTTTATCATCTCGATGGCTGGTCTTCCGGAAAAGGCCAATCCGGCCAATGTGCCTGCGCCGGTCATCGACAGCCTTGTAATTGCCTATATCAGCACGATCGTGCTGCTGGGGCTAGGTACCATATGGCGGATCCGCAAATTCCCGATCACCCGTGCCGATCATGAGGAACGGGTGCGACGGCTCGCCGAAGGCGAAAAAACAGTTGAAGCAGGGGCCGGATAGGCCCAAGGAAATCAAGTTAACCGGACGATTAAAAAGAGGACGACTCGCATGGACTTTACCTTCACCGAACGCGAAACCTATTGGCGCGACCGCATCAAGAACCATATCGACACCTACCTCCGTCCGCGTGTTGCAGACTATAAGAAAGAAGATGCAACCGGCGAGCGCTGGAAGGTGCTTCAAGTCGTTGAAGAAGAAAAGGCGCGCGCCAAGGCGGCGGGTCTCTGGAACCTGTTCATGCCGCCGCAGGGTGCCAACCCGCACCTCGACACGACGGTCGAATTTGATGGCCCGCAATTGACCAATGTCGAATATGCATTGTGCGCCGAAGAAATGGGCCGTGTCGGCTTTGCTTCCGAAGTGTTCAACTGCTCGGCACCAGACACCGGCAATATGGAAGTCTTTCACCGCTATGGCACTGCCGAGCAGAAGAAGAAGTGGCTGGTTCCACTGATGAACGGCGAAATCCGTTCGGCGTTCCTGATGACCGAACCTGCCGTGGCCTCATCCGACGCCACCAATATCGAAACCCGCATGGTCCGTGACGGGGACGAATATGTCATCAACGGCACCAAATGGTGGTCGTCGGGCCTGGGCGATCCGCGCTGCAAGGTCGCGATCGTTATGGGCAAGACCGACACCGGCGCGCAAAAGCACCAGCAGCAGTCGCAGATCATCGTGCCGATGGACGCACCGGGTGTGAACATCCTGCGCCACTTGCCCGTATTCGGTTATGACGATGCGCCGCACGGCCATATGGAAGTCGAACTGAAGGACGTTCGCGTTCCAGTCGATAATGTCATCCTCGGCGAAGGTCGTGGCTTTGAAATCGCGCAGGGCCGCCTCGGGCCGGGCCGTATCCATCACTGCATGCGCACCATCGGCGTTGCTGAAGAAGCGCTGGAAAAAATGTGCCGCCGCCTCACCAGCCGTGTCGCATTCGGCAAAACCATTGCGGAACACAGCGTCTGGCATGAGCGGATTGCCCGCGCACGTATCGACATTGAAATGACCCGCCTGCTCTGCCTCAAGGCTGCGCAGATGATGGATACCGTCGGCAACAAGGCCGCGGCGAACGAAATCGCGATGATCAAGGTTCAGGCACCGAATATGGCGCTGAAGATCATCGACGATGCCATTCAGGCGCATGGCGGCGGCGGCGTGTCCGAAGATTTCGGCCTCGCATCGGCTTGGGCGCATCAGCGTACGCTGCGTCTTGCTGATGGTCCGGATGAAGTCCACAACCGTGCGATCGCTCGCATGGAACTGGGCAAATATGGCGGCGTTCGCGGCGGTGTTGAACTGTCGAGCGGCAGCCTGGCGGTGACACGCTGATGAAAGCTGCTGTCCTCATTGAACCGGGCAAACCGCTCGAAATCGAAACCCTGCAAATCTCCAAGCCGGGTCCGCACGAAGTTTTGATCCGCAACGCGGCCTGCGGGCTGTGCCATTCGGATTTGCACTTTATCGAAGGCACCTATCCGCATCCATTGCCCGCAGTGCCGGGCCACGAAGCGGCCGGTATTGTCGAAGCGGTGGGTTCCGAAGTGCGTACGGTGAAGGTCGGCGATGCCGTCATCACCTGCCTTTCCGCCTTCTGCGGACATTGCGAATTTTGCGTCACCGGACGCATGTCGCTTTGCCTTGGGGCCGACACGCGCCGCAATCCCGACCAGCCTTCGCGCCTTACGCGTCCCGATGGCTCGCCGGTCAACCAGATGCTCAACCTTTCGGCTTTTGCCGAAATGATGCTCATCCACGAACATGCCTGCACCCGCATCGATCCGGAAATGCCTTTGGATCGTGCAGCGGTGATTGGCTGCGCAGTGACGACAGGAGCCGGCACGATCTTTAATGCGTGCAAGGTCACTCCGGGTGAAACCGTGGCGGTCGTCGGCTGCGGCGGTGTTGGTCTCGCGACCATCAATGCCGCGAAGATTGCCGGGGCAGGGCGCATCATTGCCGCTGATCCGATCCCGGAAAAGCGCGAACTGGCGAAGAAACTCGGCGCAACCGACGTGGTGGATGCGCTGGCAGACGATGCGGCTGCACAGATCATCGATCTGACCAATGGCGGCGTTGACCATGCGGTTGAAGCGGTCGGTCGTCCGGCTTCGGGCGAACTGGCGGTCAAATCGCTGCGCCGCGGTGGCACCGCAACGATCCTTGGCATGATGCCGCTGACCCACTCGGTTGGCCTGTCAGCGATGGATCTGCTTTCTGGCAAGAAGCTGCAAGGGGCAATCATGGGCGGCAACCGCTTCCCGGTCGATATGCCGCGTCTGGTCGATTTCTACATGCGCGGGCTGCTTGATCTCGACAGCATCATATCCGAGCGTATCCCGCTCGAGCAGATCAACGAAGGCTTCGAAAAGATGAAGAAGGGCGATAGCGCGCGCAGTGTTATCGTGTTTGATCAATGAGCGATGCCGCTGCAATGAATGCCGAGGAAGCCTTTGTCGGCACGGTCGAGCCTGAGGGTGCAGACAAGCTTGATGAAGGCCGCCTTACCGAGTGGATGCAGGCAAATGTGGAGGGCTTCAAAGGCCCTCTGCACCTGACCAAGTTCAAAGGCGGGCAATCGAACCCGACTTACAAGATCGAAGCGGAGTCGGGCAATTATGTGCTGCGGCGCAAGCCCTTTGGGCCATTGCTGCCTTCCGCCCATGCGGTTGACCGCGAATATAAGGTGCAGGCCGGGATGTATAAGACCGGTTTCCCCGTCGCCCGCCAATATGGCCTCTGCACCGACGACAGCGTCATTGGCAGCTGGTTCTATGTGATGGGCATGGTCGATGGCCGCACCATCTGGAATGGCGCGATGCCAGATAGCACTCCGGAAGAACGCCGCGCGGTTTACTGCGAGATGTTCGATGTATTGGCAAAGCTGCACAATACGCCGATTGAAGCGGCCGGTCTGGAAGACTTCGGCAAACCCGGCAATTATTTCGGCCGCCAGGTCGATCGCTGGACCAAGCAATATCGCCTGTCGGAAACCGAAACCATGCCCGGCATGGAAAAGCTGATCGAATGGCTGCCCGCGACCCTGCCTGAACAGACCCGCACCAGCGTGGTGCATGGCGATTTCCGCATCGACAATGCGATTTTCGATCGCAACAGCCCGAAATGCCTCGCCGTTCTTGACTGGGAATTGTCGACCATTGGTGATCCGCTGGCGGATTTCTCCTATGTCGCGATGGCGTGGGTGACCGAAAATGGCGGTCGTTCAGGCGTCAAGGATCTCGACCGCAAGGCGCTGGGAATTCCGGAGCTGGAGGAAATGGTCGAACGCTATTGCGCCGCGACCGGACGTGACAGCGTTCCTGACATGAACTGGTACCTCGCCTACAATTTCTTCCGCCTTGCGGGCATCATGCAGGGCATTAAGAAGCGCGTGATCGACGGCACTGCCAGTTCGGCGCACGCCAAGGCGATGTCCGACCGCGTGACTCCGCTGGTCGACAAGGCGCTGGAATTTGCGGTAAAAGCAGGGGCTTAAACATCGCGTCGCCCCGGCGAAGGCCGGGGCCGCTGGAAGTTTTCGCAGCCAGCTTTGGGTAAACCTACTGCGGCCCCTGCCTGCGCAGGGGCGACGTTATTAGAGGAGAGCATATGTCCCTTTTCGACATGAGTGGGCAGGTCGCCCTCATCACCGGGTCATCGCGCGGGATTGGCAAGGCGATTGCCGAAGAAATGGCGGAGCATGGCGCCAAGGTCGTCATCTCCAGCCGCAAGCAGGATGCCTGCGAAGCGGTAGCTGCTGAAATCAATGCGAAGCATGGTGCAGGCACGGCGATTGCGATCGCCGCCAACATATCTTCGAAAGACGATTTGCAGCATCTGGTGGACGAATCGCGTAAGGCTTTTGGCAAGATAACTGCCTTGGTCTGCAATGCGGCATCCAACCCCTATTATGGCCCAAGCGCCGGGATCAGCGACGATCAATTCCGCAAGATCATGGACAACAACATCCTGTCCAACCACTGGCTGATTCATATGGTCGCACCCGAAATGCTGGAGCGTGGTGCAGGTTCGGTGACCATCGTTTCGTCGGTGGGCGGATTGAAGGCCTCGACCGTGATTGGTGCCTATTGCATCTCCAAGGCGGCCGACATGCAGATGGCGCGCAATCTGGCCGATGAATTCGGGCCAAAGGGCGTGCGCGTGAACTGCATTGCGCCGGGCCTCATCAAGACCGACTTTGCCCGCGCGCTTTGGGAGAATCCCGATACGTTGGAAATTTCAACCCGTCGCTCGTCGCTGCGCCGCATCGGTGAGCCATATGAAATCGCAGGGGCAGCGGTATTCCTTGCCAGCAAGGCAGGCGGCTTTACCACAGGACAAACGATCGTCATCGACGGCGGCAATACAATTTCAGGAGGATGAGCATGGGCGCACTTGCAGGCAAAGTTGCAATCATAACAGGCGCGGGTTCGGGGATCGGTCGCGCATCTGCCAAACGGTTTGCTGCCGAAGGCGCGAAGCTGGTCATAGGTGACAAGACCGAAGCGGTTTTCGAAACCGCAAAGATGGTCGAGGAAGCAGGCGGCACCGTCACCGCGCTGCAGATTGATGCCGGTGTAGAGGCTGATGTTGCGAAGCTCGTCGAGACCGCGAAAGCCAATTATGGCGGCGTAAATGTCGCCTTCGCCAATGCCGGTATCATTGGCGATATGGGCGGAATCTTTGAAATCGATCCTGCCTCCATGGCCGAAACCTTCCGCGTCAACGTCATTGGCCCCGCCTTGATGGTGAAACATGCGGGCAAGGCGATGGTCGATCAGGGGCGCGGCGGGGCCATCGTGCTGACCGCGAGTGTCGCAGGCCTCAATTCGGGGGCTGGCCCGCTGACCTATTCGGCGTCGAAGGCAGGCGTTATCAACCTCGCCAAGACAGCGGCTCAGCAGCTGACGACATCGGGCGTGCGCGTGAATGCGATCTGCCCGGGGCTCACCGAAACCGGCATGACCAAGCCGACCTTTGACTATGCCCGTTCGAAGGATGTGATGCACAAGGTGGGGCAATTGAACCCGCTGAAGCGGGCGGCCCAACCAGAGGAGCTGGCCAATGTCGCACTGTTCCTCGCCTCTGATCAAGCAAGCTATGTCAACGGTCAGGCGATTGCGGTCGACGGTGGTTTGACCAGTTCGCATCCGGTTACGCGGCAACTTCTCGGACAGACGGCACACTGACATGAGCGACGACAGCACAGCACTTGAACTTGGTTTTCTGCCCGATCGGCTTGCCCGGATCGGCGCGCATATTCAGGCCAAATATCTGGACAGTGGCAAGCTGCCCTTCGGCGCGCTGCTTATCGGGCGTGGTGACGAAGTCGCGCATACATGGGCGTCGGGCGTTGACCCTGATGCCATTTTCCGCATCGCCAGCATGACCAAACCGATCACTTCGATCGCCTTCATGCAGTTGGTGGAGCAGGGGAAGGTCGCGCTCAGCGAGCCGGTCGCCAAATATATCCCGGAATTTGCCGATCTGGGCGTGTTCATGGCTGGCGGTGGCAATGTGCCCTTCACCAGCCGCCCGCCCACGACACGGCTCAACATCATCGACGTGCTGCGCCACACCACCGGCTTCACTTACAGTTTCCAGGAACGCACGCCGGTCGACGCTGCCTATCGCAAGACCGAGCTTGAGCACTGGATGAAGAATGACAGCCAGAGCTTCATCAACCATCTGTCGCAGATTCCGCTCGAATTCGATCCGGGCACTTGCTGGAACTATTCGGTTTCGACCGACGTATTGGGCGTATTGGTAGAGCGCATTTCGGGCCAATCGCTGGGCGATTATTTCCGCGAGCATATTTTCGAGCCGCTCGGCATGAAGGATACCGGCTTCAAGGTGGCTGCCGATCAGGCGCACCGCATCCCGCCCTGCTACGCCTTCCACCCCAAGGACAAGATGGTCCAGACCGACAAGGCCGGTGCCGATAGCCTTTGGGCGCAGGGATGGAAGTTTGAATCGGGCGGCGGCGGCCTTGCCTCGACCGTCCACGATTATCATCGTTTCTGCCGGATGTTGCTCAATGGCGGCGCTCTCGATGGCGTGCAGATAATCAGCCCCAAGACACTGGAGTTGATGACCGCCAACCATTTGCCCGGCGGCGGTGACCTGACCCAGCATTCGAAATCGCTGTTCAGTGAAGCGGAGAATGCCGGAATCGGCTTCGGGCTTGGATTTGCCTGCAATATCGATCCGGCGGCGACGATGCTCGCAGGCTCAAAGGGTGAATTCTACTGGGGCGGCATGTATTCGACCGCCTTCCTTGTCGATCCGGTCGAGGATTTGATCATGGTTTTCATGACCCAACTCGCGCCCTCATCGACCTATCCGATCCGGCGTGAAATTCGCACAATGATGTATGCGGCTTTGGCGGCTTAGTCCCCCTCCCGCAAGCGGGATGGGTTAGGGGAGGGCCCGTCCAACCGCATTCGTTTCAGGCCCTCCCCCAGCCCCTCCCGCAAGCGGGAGGGGAGCAGAAAGGAAGTAATATGCAATCCGTAACCACCTCGCAGGACGGTGAAATCCTCGTCCTTTCGGTCAACAATCCGCCGGTAAACGCGCTCAGCTGGCACGTGCGCCAGGGCATTTCGGACGGTATCGAACAGGGTCTGAAAGACGACAGCGTTAAAGCCGTCGTCATCCGCTGCGAAGGGCAAACCTTCATCGCTGGCGCCGACATCACCGAATTCGGCAAGCCACCGCAAGGCCCGGATTTCAATGCTGTGCTCAACACCATCGAAACCGCGACCAAGCCGGTGATCGCGGCAATCCATGGCACGGCACTGGGCGGCGGTCTGGAGACAACCCTTGTCTGCCATTACCGTATTGCCGTGCCGTCGGCGAAACTCGGCGTGCCCGAAGTCAAGCTGGGCCTGTTGCCCGGCGCTGGCGGCACACAGCGGCTGCCGCGCCTTGTTGGCATCGAACAGGCCGCCGTCATGACCTCGCTGGGCGAACCTATCTCTGCGCAAAAGGCGCTTGATACCGGTCTGATCGATAAACTGGCTGGAGAAGACAGTCTCGCTGCCGATGCCGTTGCTTTCGCACGCGAATGCGTCGCAAAAGGCCCGCGCCACACCCGCGACCTGCCCGTCAAGGGTGACACGGCCATCATCGCCAAGCTTGAGGCTGAAAATGCGCGCAAGTGGAAAGGCTTTGATGCACCTTATGCGAACCTGCGCTGCGTTGCTGCTGCGGCAGAAAATCCGAATATCGAAGACGGCCTGAAATTCGAACGCGCCGAATTCATGAAACTGATGACGGGTAGCCAGTCCGCGGCGCAGCGGCACATGTTCTTCGCCGAACGTCAGGCAGCCAAGATCGACGGCCTGCCTAAGGACACCCAGTTGCGCGACATCAAGAAGGTCGGCGTGATCGGTGCAGGCACTATGGGCGGCGGCATCACGATGAACTTCCTGCAAAAGGGCATCCCGGTCACCATCGTTGAAATGGTGCAGGAAAATCTCGATCGCGGCGTGGGTGTCATCCGCAAGAATTACGAGGCTTCGGCTGCCAAGGGCCGCTACACCAGCGAGCAGGTCGAAAAAATGATGGGCCTGCTCACGCCCTCGCTCCGCTTGGAAGACCTTGCTGATTGCGATCTGGTGATCGAGGCGGTCTACGAAAGCATGGACGTCAAGAAAGACGTGTTCGGCAAGCTCGACACAATCTGCAAGCCGGGTGCAATCCTCGCATCGAACACCAGCTATCTGGATGTGAACGAGATTGCGGCCTCGACCTCGCGTCCGCAGGATGTGCTCGGCATGCACTTCTTCTCGCCCGCCAATGTCATGAAGCTGCTCGAGGTTGTGCGCGGCGACAAGACCGCTGACGACGTGCTCGCAACCGCGATGGCTATCGGCAAGAAAATCGGCAAGATTGCGGTGGTCGCAGGTGTTTGCCACGGCTTTATCGGCAACCGCATGCTCAGCCAGCGCCAGATTCCGGCGAATGCGCTTTTGATGGAAGGTGCATCGCCCGAACAGATCGACAATGTATTCACCGATTTCGGTTTCCCGATGGGGCCTTTCCAGATGGCCGACCTTGCCGGGATGGATATCGGCTGGCACCGCGATACTTCGCTCGAGCCGACCAATGTACGCGAAGCCATGTGCCTTGCCGGTCGTTTCGGGCAGAAAAACGGCAAGGGCTTTTACGACTATGACGAAAAGCGCAATCGCACGCCCAGCCCCGAGGCGCTTGCCATCATCGAGGATTTCCGCAGCCGTTCGAACATGCAGAAACGCGAGATAACCGACCAGGAAATCATCGAACGCTGCCTCTATCCGATGGTCAATGAAGGCTATCTGATCCTTGAAGAAGGCAAGGCGCAGCGCGCATCCGACATCGATGTCGTCTGGATCTATGGTTATGGCTGGCCCGTCTATCGCGGTGGCCCGATGTTCTGGGGCGACCTTGAAGGGGCCAAGAAGATCGTCGAATCGCTTGAGCGCCAAGCCGTGGAAGTTGCCGACAGCCTGAAAGCTAAGGCGGCCTGATCCAAACCCGAGTCGATAAGAAACCGTAGTGCTGAGCTTGTCGAAGTACGCCTCAAGGCATGGCGCTGAACTTTGAAGCGCCCTTCGACAGGCTCAGGGCTACGGTGATTCTTCGATGGCACATTTTTAACATGCGCTCCGATCGCCGTTGAGTTGATGCTCTCCGGCGACGGGCCGAAAATGAACAACGGTTCATCTTAGTAACCCGACAGGTCACCGACTAGATATTGTGGCGAAACCCCGTCCCGGCCATCAGGCTGATACAAAATAAAGGTTCGGGGTCGCTTTTCCATGTTCCGCAAGAAATTTGTCGCTGCTCTTGGCGCGCTTGCCCTTCTCATTCCCGCTCAAGCGATGGCGCTGCAATGCGCTCCCTTTGCGCGTGATGTTTCGGGGATTGAGATTTTCGGCAATGCGGGAACCTGGTGGGGTCAGGCGGCTGGCAAATATGAACGGGGCAATGAGCCAAAAGTTGGCGCTGTAATCGCATTCAAGCCCACCCGGTCGATGCCGATTGGCCATGTCGGCATGGTCAGCAAAATCGTTTCCGACCGCGAAGTTCTGATCGACCATGCAAATTGGTCAGTAATCAATGGTCGTCGCGGCCAGATTGAACGCGGTGCACGCGTACTCGACGTTTCGGCGGCAGGCGACTGGAGCGAAGTCCGTGTCTGGTACGCGCCGGTAAACGGCCTCGGTACTTCCAGCTATCCGCTTTACGGCTTCATTTATAAGGATGGCTCAAGCAACGAAGCTTGATCAGGCGTCCAGCGGCTTGGGCGCATCGTCCAGGGCCTTGCGTCCCCAGACAATCAGATAGAGCAGCGCCGCTCCAATCAGGATGAAGGTCGCCGGTTCCCACCAGTTGAACAGGGCCACGCCAATGGCGGGTGTGACGATATAGGCCGAGCCGTTCAATGATGCGATCTTGCCGGCCACATCACCCTGCTCAAAGCGGCGAACGGCAAGCGAAGCGCCTGTGGTAAAGCCTGGACGGTACAAACCGAACCCCAAAGAGGCCAAGGCAAAGCCCAAAGTGATGCCGTAAAAATCGAAGCTCACCCCGACAAGCGTGATGCCGAGTAGCGCAAGGAATGCACCCCACAGCACAGACGCGCGCGAACCGATCTGCAGGATGGGAATCAACCCCCATTGTGCGAGCAAGGTCGCCATCGCGCCAACAAACATCACCGAACCGGTGGCCTCGACCGTTTCCTTGGGCAAGTCGTGCAGGCCCAACCGGTCACGGATCAGAAAGCCCACCACGCCCAGCATGATGGCCTGCGCATGGCCGCCGATCAGGCCCGCGATCAGCCAGCTGGCAAATCGCTCATCGCGCCAGGGCAGGCGCACTTCCTCTCGTGGCAGGGCGTTATCTTCTTCGACGCCCTCCTCGACTTCGGGCTGATTGACCGAGGCGGCGGAGGGGTAGGATGTCACGATCCCGCGCGCGGCAAAGCGCGGCGTGTCATTGGGCAGGCGCAGCTTGAGTGCGATGAGCACGAGTACGCCGAAGCTGGCGAACACCACCAGCGGTCCGGCCAAGCCAAAGGGCTCGAAAATCAGGAAATGGGCGAGGGCAGGGCCGATTACGGTGCCGAGGCCAAAGGACGAGGCGAGCAGTGACAGCGCCTTGGCGCGTTCCTCGCGCTCTGTCCGCGCGGCGATATAGGCTTGCACGGCTGGCGGCGCGGCAGAGCCGAAACCGCCATAAAGGCTGCGGAATATGGCGAAGATGATGAAGGTCGCAGCGGGCCCGATAAAGCCTTCCAGCCCCAGCCACAGCACCAGCCCGCACAACCCCATCGACGCCGCAAAGCCGATGACGCCGACGGTCATCAACGCCTTGCGCCCGCGCTTGTCCGAAAGCCTCGCCCATTTGGGCGCGGTCAGCACCCAGAGCAAAGCCGACCAGCTGAACGCGAGACTGACCCAGACGTCGGCAATGTCGAGCTTGCTCGCAATAGCGGGCAGGGCGGATTGCATTGCGGTGTTGCCCGCTGCCGCGACCAGCATCACCAGGAACAGGATCGTTACCCGATCGGCTGGAATAGCAGGGCTTTTCGGCATTATGGCTTAACCCAATCATAGCTGCGCGTGACCGAGGCAACATGCAAGTCGTACCAGCTATACCAGCGGTCACGCCCTGCATTGCGGATTGCCGCATGTTCGGTGTTGTCGCGCCACGCCTTGGCAGCGTCCTCATCTGCCCAATAGCTGACGGTTATACCGATGCGATCATCGCCGCGTGCTGAATTGATGCCGAGATATCCGGGCTGCCTGCTGGCAAGCGCGACCATCGCGTTGGCGGCACCTGCATAGCCCGCATCATCCGCCAATGTCCGTTCGGCGATGAAGATGACCGCAACGGTCGAAGGCGGATAGGTCGGCATTGTCCATCCATAGGATTGACTTTACGTTTGGGGCAACCCCGCGCGGTCGTTTTATAGACTTTTTTGCTTAACCGGCTTGCATCGTGCGCGCGCATTTGCAAGTGCAGATGACCACTGTATTACAGCCCTAAGGCGGATTGATGAACGACGGCTCGGTAGCAATCACTTCGAAGATCGAACGCATCAAGACATCGGTGCAACGATTTTTCGGCCCATGGGGCGTATTCTTCAAAGGCTTTCTCAAGCACCCGGTGATGGTTGGCTCGATCATCCCTTCGTCGCGCTGGACGGTGCAGAAAATGCTCGCGCCAGTGAAGTGGGACGAATGCAAACTGTTCGTCGAATATGGCCCGGGCGTTGGCACCTTCTGCCAGCCTGTGCTCGACCGGATGCGTCCGGATGCGACACTGCTGGTAATCGACACCAACCCAGACTTCATCGAATTTCTGCGCAAGCATTTCCGGGATAGCCGCTTCATCGCGGTGCACGGTTCTGCCGCAGATGTGAATGATATCATCCGCGGCTTCGGCTTCGAACATGCCGACTATGTGTTGTCGGGTCTGCCCTTTTCGACGCTGCCCGGAGATCTTGGACCAAAGATTGCCGAGGAAACCGGCAAGGCCATCCGCCCCGGCGGCGCGTTTCTGGTCTATCAGTTCCGCGCCCGCGCGCGCGACTTCATGGAACCGCATTTCAAACGCATCGACAATGGCTATGAATTCTGGAATGTGCTGCCCTGTTACTTGTTCTGGGGCTGGAAAGGCTAAGCTTTCTTTCCCGGTAGCCGCTTTTGCAGCATTTGGGTGATGCGCAGCGAGATGCGCCGCCCGATATTATAGTCGACACTGTTGACCAGCAGATAGGCGAGCGACCAGCGCAGCCGATTGAACCATGACAGCCGGTTGCGGTGCAATTCCGGGGTCTGCACTTCGCTCTTGAGCGCCAATTGACTGGCCAGTCCGCGCAAATAGTCTGCCAGCCCGGCATCGTCGATCCGCAGCATCAGTTCCTTGTTGATGAACAGGCTGCGGATATCGAGATTGGCCGAGCCGATATAGCTGGCATTGTCGATCACCAGCAGCTTGGTGTGGAGCAATTGCGGCTGATATTCGCAAATCTGCACGTCCCGCTTGAGCAGATAGCCATAGAGGATGCGGGCGGCGCCGATGGTGGCGCCATTGTCGGTCTTGCCAGCCAGGACCAGCCGCACTTCGCCGCCCTTGCGTGCTGCCGACGCCAGCCGCCGCAGGATAGTCTGTGTGGGGGAGAAATAGGCAGCAACAACGTCTATCGTTCGGGCATTTTGAAGGTCGCGCTTGAGCGCCAGCGCCCAGGGCGAGATGCGGTTGGTGGGGCCGCCGACCAGCCACTGCAACCGTCCGGTTCCCGGCTGCCAGGTGCGGATCAACCGCCGCAATGCGAGCAGCCGCACGCCGCCATCCGCCGACAATTTAATCAGTTCGGAAATGTAGCTCGATATTCGTGCGACTTCCGGCCCCGATATGGTCAGGCCCAGATCCTCCCAGCTATCGTCTCCGCGTCGTCCGAAATATTGGTCGGTGATGTTGAAGCCGCCAATCAAGGCATGTTCATTGTCAATGACCAGCAGTTTCTGATGGTTGCGGATCAGATAGGATAGCCGCCAGCGCGAACTGAAAAAATGATAGCTGCCGCCTGCCTCGGCTATCGGCTGGAAAAAGGATGCCGGGACTTTTGACGAGCCGAAGCTGTCGACCAACACCTCGACGTTTACACCACGTAGCGCTGCCGCTGCCAGTGCGTCGCGCACTTCGGTTCCGCTGGTGTCGTTGTGAAACATATACATGCTTAGCGTCAGGCTGTGTGTCGCCGACCCGATCAGCAATAGCAGGCTTTGCAGTCGCTCCTGCGGATCGTGCAGGATATGCAAAATATTTCCGGCGATTTCGAACCGCTTTCCAGGTAAATCCAATGCGGTTTTCGATGCCTCCATAAAGGGCAGATAAGAGGTCGCACCGCGACACGCAACCAGCGCAAGCGCGTGCTTGCCGTTGACAAGTCGGGCCCTAACCCCTATTTGCGCTCGACTTTCCACACATTCAAAGTGATTCAGGAGCCGACATGGCGCGCGTTACCGTTGAAGATTGCATCGATAAGGTTCCGAACCGTTTCGACCTCGTTTTGCTCGCTGCAGAGCGTGCACGCGAGATTTCCGGTGGTGCGGAGCTGACCATTGATCGCGATCGTGACAAAAATCCCGTCGTCGCGTTGCGTGAAATCGCCGAAGAAACCGTCCGTCCGGAACATCTGAAGGAAGGCCTGACGCAGTCGCTGCAAAAGGTTCAGGTCGACGAGGACGAAGAAGTTGATGACATCGGCTCTCTCGCCAAATCGGCAGAAGCGCTTCGCCTGACCGCTGCCGCGCCTGCCCGCAGTGCCGGCGTCGCCCGCGACTACGACCGTTAATCGGCAGGCGGGGGGGCTTCCCCGCCACCCAATACCCGCAGCTTTATCTGGCCACTTTCGAGCAGTGGCGCAGCGATAGCTGCTATCCGACCCTGCCGTTCGGTTACCAGTGCACGGTTGAAAAAGGTATTGGCGATAACATCGGCGATCTGAAGTCCCGCCAACCGGTGGCTGTGTTCGAGTTGGGTCGTGCCACAAGGTCCAACCAGCTTGGCAATATCGGCCCGGATTGCCGCCAAGGTTTCGGGGCCGTACCGTCCGTCATCGATGATCACGCTATCACAGCCCGGAATTTCGGGCAGCATAGCGCCGACCACATCTTCCAGCAGTGCTGCATAGACATCAATGTCATGATCGCCACGGTCGGCATCTTTTTCCGGAACCAGTGCGGATATCGCAATGCCAATTGAAATCTTCGCTTCGCTGTCTTTGACAAGTTCGAAAAGCAGCGCGCGTTCGGCGAAATCGATGCGGCTTCCCTTCACCTCGCCGTGATATCCGGTAACGGTGCGGAAACGCGCAATCAACGCCTCAGCCCTGTCCTCTTCAATGTCAATTCCGGCCAGCGTCATTACTCCGCGTCCGACACCACCAGATTCGTCACAATATATTGGCATGAGGCGATGCTAGCGCTCGTTCAAGTGCAGGGATAGCGCTTCTTCATCGCATCGAACATCGCGGTCGTGATCGTTGTCTTTGGCCGGACGGCTGCCGGATAGGTGCGCAAATGGGCAAGAAGCTGTTCGGAATTTAGCGATGCCGTTTTCGGCGGGCAGCTGTGCGGTGTATGCCCGGCCTTCTTGTCGGCGGCTATTGTTTCGCGATAGGTTTTGCCAGCCGCATTCGCTTCGCCATATAATAGTTTGATGTCTGGAGAACCGAGCGCCCCCATACCTCTGGCCTTCAGTGCGTCTGCTTTGGCAAGGAATGTTGCAACATTCATGTCGCCCGGACCAGCAACGGCGGGGGTCGCAAGTCCCGCCAGTACAAAACATGCAAACGCACCGATATTCCGCATATACCAATCTCCAGTCAGTTACCCGCTGGACGGTAAGCCCGCCATTTTGAATGGCAAGTGAATCAGCGTACTAGTCCGTGACCTCACGCACCTTGCGGGCTGGTTCCACCAACGCTTGTCCGCTTTCCCCGACCAGCCTTTGGAATGGCGGTGCCAACAGTCGGGATATCTTTCGGTTGCACGGTCTTGCTACCGTCGCGTTCGAATTTTCCGGTCTCAAGCAGCTGCTTGATTTCGTCTCCCGACAGCGTTTCGAACTCGAGCAAAGCTTCGGCGAGAAGGTTCAACTGCTTGCGATGCTTTTTCAGCAGCGCGGTAGCCTTGGCGTAGCCGCCTTCTACCAGTTTGCGGATTTCGGCGTCGATCTTCTTCGCGGTCTCGTCCGACATGGCCGAGCGCTGGCTATAGCCATAGCCCAGATAGCCATCCTGCTTTTCTTCATATTGCAGCGGGCCCAAATCGTCCGACATACCCCATTGGGTCACCATGTCGCGCGCAAGACTGGTAGCATATTGGATGTCGCCCGAAGCACCGCTACTGACCTTGTCATAACCGAAGACCAGTTCTTCGGCGACGCGGCCACCCATGCTGACCGCCAGATTGGCGTGCATTTTGTCACGATGATAGCTGTAATTGTCGCGTTCGGGCAGGCGCATTACCATGCCCAGCGCACGACCGCGCGGGATGATGGTGGCTTTGTGGATCGGGTCGGATGCGGGCTCGTGGATCGCAACGATGGCGTGGCCGGCCTCGTGATAGGCGGTCATGCGCTTTTCGTCTTCGGTCATCACCATCGACCGGCGCTCGGTCCCCATCATCACCTTGTCTTTGGCGTCTTCAAATTCCTTCATGGCAACCAGACGCTTGCCACGCCGCGCCGCGAGTAGTGCTGCCTCGTTGACAAGATTGGCGAGGTCAGCGCCCGAAAAGCCCGGCGTGCCGCGTGCAATCACGCGTGGATCGACATCGGGGGCCAAAGGCACCTTCTTCATGTGCACGGCCAGAATCTTTACGCGGCCATCGATATCGGGACGCGGTACGACGACTTGGCGGTCGAATCGGCCCGGGCGGAGCAGGGCAGGGTCAAGCACGTCGGGACGGTTGGTCGCGGCGATGATGATGATGCCTTCATTCGCCTCGAAACCGTCCATTTCGACGAGCAGCTGGTTCAGCGTCTGCTCGCGCTCGTCATTCTGGTTGCCAAGGCCTGCGCCACGGCTGCGGCCAACGGCGTCGATTTCGTCGATGAAGACAATGCAGGGGGCGTTTTTCTTCGCTTGATCGAACATGTCGCGCACGCGGCTCGCGCCAACGCCAACGAACATTTCGACAAAGTCAGAGCCCGAAATGGTGAAGAAGGGCACGCCTGCTTCGCCCGCAATTGCACGCGCCAGCAAGGTTTTACCTGTACCCGGCGAACCGACGAGCAATGCGCCCTTGGGAATCTTGCCGCCCAGACGGCTGAATTTGTGCGGGTCTTTGAGGAATTCGACGATTTCCTGCAGTTCTTCGCGCGCCTCGTCGATGCCGGCAACGTCGTCAAACGTTACGCGGCCATGTTTTTCGGTGAGCATCTTTGCCTTGGATTTGCCAAAACCCATCGCACCGCCTGCGCCGCCACCCTTCTGCATCTGGCGCAGCACGAAGAAAGCGATACCGAGGATGAGGAGGAAGGGCAGCGCCTGATAGAGCAGGATCAGCCAAAGGCTAGGTTGCTCTTCGGGCTTGCCCTGAACATCGACGCCTTTTTCATCGAGCAGCTTGTAGAGTTCTGTATCGCTCTGGATCGGAACGGTGACAATCTGCTCTCCATTGGAAAGCTCACCGGTAATCCGGTCTGGCGAAATCGCGACCGATTTGACTTCACCAGCTTCGATCTTGTCCCGGAAATTGGAGTAGCTGATTCCCGTTGATGCCGCGCTGTTGCCACCACTGAAAATCGAAACGACCAGCAGCAAAGCGACCATGATCCCGGCCCAGATCATCAGATTGCGGGCGAAGGGGTTGCCTTTGGGTTCCTGTTCGTCGTTCATTTTGAATTTCCAATAATGGGAGAAATACAAGCCTAATGTAGGTCACAAAAGGTGAATGGCAATATAACCCTAGGGCTGGAACGTGCGAAAATTCCGATTTCTCTAATGATTTTGCTTTCTAGGCGGCGCGGGTTCGATGTGCCACAGCGTTCCGCCGGTACAGACAAGGTCCCCTATGGTTAGTTTTCCACCCGCGTTCAGCGTTTCCAGCGCACGGTCAATCGTGTCGCCGCGCGGCGAAATTTGAGGGTTCTGGCTTTGCAGCGCGCGGATCAGCAGACGACGAACGATTTCGGGCGGCAGGCCTGACGGATCGAGTGTTGCGCCGCGATTTTCGTTCACAGCGATGCGCTCAGGCTCCAGCCGTGCGGCCATCCACTCGAGCGCTTCGTGCGATTGGCGCAAGGCAGTGACGGTGCGGGCAATGCGGGCCGCGTCGAGCAACGGCGGCGCTGATTTCAGCCAGTTGCGCACCTGCACCCGGTCGAAATCAAGATTGGCATTGCTGGGATCCTCACAGGGCGTGACGCTTTGTTCCTGACAGACGGCAACCAGCTCCGCCTTAGTGAAGCCCAACAGCGGTCGGATGATGCGGCCATTGCTTTCGCGGATCGCCGATAGCCCCGCAATGCCGCTGCCCCGCGCGATCCGCATGAGCAGCGTTTCCAGCTGGTCATCGGCATGGTGCGCGGTTGCTATCCAGCGCAGGCCTTGGTTGTCGGCCCAATCGTTGAGCAACTGATAGCGTGCCTCGCGGGCGGCAGACTGGAGGTTGCCAGTGATGGGTTGGTCCGGCGTCAGGATCGTATGCGGAATCCCCCTCTCGACGCAGAGTCGGGCAACAAAAGCGGCCTCATCGGCGGCTTCGGGGCGTAGACGGTGGTCGACCGTCGCAACGCTTATGGCTTTAGGAAAGGCAGCATGCGCCAGCAGCATCAACGCAAGGCTGTCTGGACCTCCCGAGACTGCGAGGCCAATCCGCGGCAAATCCAACATCGCCGGATCGCCGCCCGTCAGCCGGCCCATCGCTCCCGCGAACATAGGTAAGATGTCTCTGGATGAACCCGCCATCCAACCGGCCTTAAGCCCAGCTTTAGGCCTTGGCTATCGGCTTATTTGCACTTCGCCTTCTTGCGACCTTCAGCCAATCGCGAAGCCAAACGTCCGCTGGCTTCCGAAGGATAAGCGCTCGCCAATTGACCGAAAGCTTCGCACGCCTCAGGCGCCTTGCCTAGATCAGTCAAGGCATCACCTAAGAAATACAGGCTTTCCGGTGCGCGTTCGCCTTTCGGGTCGTTCTTGTAATTGTCGTAAAAAATCTTCACCGCAGTCGCCGGCTTGCCATCGTCAAGCCAGGACCGGCCCAACAGATTGCGGGCGAAGCTGGCGCGTTTGTGCTTCGGATATTTGGCAATCACATCCTGCAGCTGAACTTGCGCTTCGGGATAGAATTTTGCTTCCCACAGACGATAGCCATAGGAATAGCCGTCTTCGAAAGCATCGCCGGTTGAGGGCCGCTCAATCGCCGCCACAGCGGAGGTTCGTGCAGCAGTCGGTTTGGCCGGCGCTGTCGTTTTTGCAGGCACAGCTGCTGGTTTGGGTGCGCCGGTGGCTTTGGCCGGAACAGCGGTGACAGTGGTATCGGTTTCCGCCGCGCTGGCTGTGCTCGCTGCTGGAACAGCGTTTTGCGCTTTGATCTGCGTTTCGAGAAGCTTCAGCCGTTCATCCATCGCCTTCATTCCGGCGCTCTGCGTTTCAACCTGCCCAGTCAGCGTTGCCAATTGTGTTTCCAGCGCATCAACACGCCCGATCAGATCCGAGACTGCGCTGGATGATGGCGTTCCCGTGGTTGCAGGTTTGGCACCTTCAGGCTGGATTTCAGGCTCGAAAAATTTCCCTGCGCCATCCGGAAAGACCTTGCGCTGGACTGCCTTCATTTCCTTTTCCAGCTTCACGACGCGACCTTCTACATTCGCATCCTGAGCATGGGCTGCGGGTACTGCGGAAACAATTGCGGTGGCAGTCAGGAAATATCGGAACTTCATTTCAGCCCTCCCGGCTAACAAACTGGATTCTACGACTTTTGCGCATTCCCTTATCCAGATGAACTATAACTGACCCGGAATCGCGAATAAAGCCTCTGGCGGGCAAAAGCGGTAAAAGGCCGAAAATAACTGTGGATTGCAGAAAGGCTTAGCGCGTGCCTGACGTGGGGGGCACTGCCGAACCGGCTGACTTTGCTCCACTGGCGGGGGCAGGCGAGGTGTTTGCCTTGCGTGCCAATAAGGCCGCTGCGCTCACGCCGACATCTGCGATCGAGCGTTCGCCGGTTCCCAACGCCGGAACCGGTTTGCCGCCAATGGTAACTTCCAGAACCTGCGGTCTTCCGGTGACGATCATCGGGTTGTTGGCATTTGCAGGAACTGTAAAGCGATCACCTGGTTGCATTTCCTGCTCATACAGTCGCTTATTGTCC